>TARA_R110002167_G_scaffold337245_3_pt1 | contig 23102 bp, 24 predicted proteins | sample TARA_R110002167 | Tara Oceans TARA_R110002167 (sample SAMEA4398238) | marine metagenome | biome: Polar Biome; feature: [MES] marine water layer (ENVO:01000295) within the mesopelagic zone...; material: water (ENVO:00002006), including particulate matter (ENVO:01000060) such...
GTGGAAAATGAATCGAGCAGTGCATGGCATTAGAAGACATATCAATGCTCCATCTCCTACCCCCACGCCAAGCAGATCCGGCATCCGCGCGCTTCGTCCACAACTTTGTCATATTCCATGAGCTGTCAGCATTACTCCCATTAAATTGCCATAACTCTAATCGGCCTCCGTTATATGAAGCTCCAGTTGCCGTTTCATACTCAATCGCCCCAACAGCAACATATCTACCACAACCACTTATCTTAACCACTCCGTAACCCTCATCACCATATGACCCATATCGGCCATACCTTTGAGTCCATGAACTAGATAGGGCAGTACCGGTTCGTTGAAATATCCACCAACCACCAACATCGATCTGCGCCGTAGTGGATCCAACAGCAAGAGTTTTTCCGTCATAACTTAAACTTACCGAATCCCCAAAACCCCCGGATACCTTACTAGACATACCATCGTCCGGGTGTTTAACTGTCCCGTCCAAAGTTATACTGTTACCAGTGCTATAATAGATTAATACTTCCCCGGAAAGATTTTTACCATCAGCAGTTTGGCCGGTGATTTTGTCAGGGACTCCTACCGCAATATAATTCCCATTCCCAGATATCGCTACTTGGGGATTAGAAGCATTACCATTAGGCTGCGCCGGAATTGTAGTTAGAAGGCCAAAATACGGAGCGCTATACCCCGGACCTTTAGTAAAGACTAATACTCCATGATATTTAGAACCTATAACCATCTTTGATCCATCATCACTACAAGTCATATCACACAATGAAAGATTCTGCTTGAGTAAGGAATTCCATGAATAACTAATCCCATGCGAAGTATTGTTTAATGGTAGTACATTCCCATCCAAAGAAAACTGAGCACCATTAACTGAGTGTAATCTAGCTATGTTAATCCCCGGATCACTCCCTCCTCCAGTTGTAGTCTGCCCCCATGCTATCCAAACAATATCCTCCCGATCACCATTCGCTAAAATCCTAGATCCCGAGGCAATCTTTGTTTTACCCTCCTCAATATCCGTAAATTCCTGTAAAATCTCCCGAGTATCACTATCTACTAATTGGAGTATTACATTCCACTCCATTGGATCACCCGATTTCTGAAGGTGAGAAGCAGTTAAAAAACGACCATTCGGATCCAACGCAACCTTCGTGAAATTTTGATCATAACCACCATATGTATAAGATGTCTCAAAATCCTCGTCAGTCCAAAATCTCCGTACCCGACTAATGGTACTCATATCTCGCCCTGTGTTCTCTAAAATAAACCCACCACGCTGTGTGGATATGTATCCGGTTGTGGTTGTTGCATCTGCTTTATCGTTAGTCCACGCTTCATAAACATCGTCAAACTTATCGCTAACAAACACCCCACCCACTGCCGTCTCAGATCCCACCTCAAGCTTTGTAAGTGCTGGCTCTACTGCTAGGGTTATCACTCGCGTTGCATCAGTACCGGAAGCAGTAAAGCTAATTATTGTGTCACTTGAACTACTATCAGTAATTGTAACTGTGCTTGATCCAGTCCAACTTTGAAATTTATACCTAAAGTCGGGAGTAGCTTTGATTCTCACTTGGCTGTTAGTAGAAGCAATATAACTTGTCTGAGCTCGGAAATGGCTTGTAGTTGATGTAGTGGTTGCCGGTGTATTAAATGGCCAAGAAGTGCTTTGGAGAACAAAAGTAAGAGGTGTGAATGTATTGGCAGATGCCCCCCCAACGAGATCGACTCCAACTGAAATGACTGCCGGCCTGTCCACTCCGTAAACGTTGTCATCCCAAAACAGATCAAAAACAAGAGGGATCACGATATTTTCGGCAAAGGTCGAGGGGGATGTGGTCGGGTTTCCACTTCCAACAGAATCATCCTCTAAGGAATAATGGACTACAGATCCCTGTACAGCAGTCACCTCCCCGGATATTCCCCCGACATATAATGAATCCCCAACTGAATAACCGGTAGTATTTGCAGTTAAAGAGAGAGACGAATCCGATGACAAAACGACAATACTATCTGTAAAGTGAATAGTATTACCATCAATGAGTGAAATTATCTTAGCCGATCCATTCACATACATAGTATCCCCATCAGTAACAGCCTGAGTTATATTAGCCGGATCAATCCAAATGAATTTAGTATTTGTAGACCAATTTGATTCACCGATACCACTCACCGAAGGAGTGAAAGTCATTGTGCCATTATTCAAAATCGAAGAAATTGTCACCTTAGTCGTAGAGGATCCATCATTATACCCAACCACTAGGCCGGCATATATTGGCTGACTCGTTAAACCACCGAGGTATTTTGCGCTTGATGCTATACTACCAAGTGAAGATTCTAAAACTTGACCATTTGCAAAAGTCAGTTGAGTCCCTAAAATACTTGAAATCGAGGTTAGGATTCCATTTACATAAGCATCCTGGCCGACTTCATAACTTGTGTCATTCGGAGGATTAACTGATACATCTGATACATCGGCCGTAACACCATCCGCAAATGTTAATGTCGTTCCAAGTATTGACGCAATAACTTTAACAGCCGTGCCGTAGTACACTGAATCATTTACAGAGAAACTTGTTTGGTTCGGAGGAGTAGTTGATAGGTTTGTTGCTGTACTTGCATCACTAGTAGAATTGTCCCCAAAAGTTAAAACCCAACCCATAATTGAGGTTATCGTCTTTAATGCTACCCCTACATAGATCTGTAACCCGGTATGATAAGCAGTGTAATTAGGTGGGCCCGTTGTTGGTGCGGTAGTAGTGACATCTGTTTGAGATCCATCTGTAAAAGTCAGTAAATGACCTAGAATGTCACTAATGGTAAGTAAGTTTACACCAACATAAACATCATCTCCTATACTAAAACCAGTATAGTTCGGCTTAGTTAGAGATAACCACTCATAGCCTATAGCTTTTTGGGTTGCATCAGAAAAAGTAATCAGTCCACCCCCAATGGTTGCGATTGTTTTGAGATTCGTCCCATCCCACACCTCAGTTCCGACTTGGACGGCAGTTCCATTGATAGAAGTTGCAGTAGTACTCAAACTTACATCACCATCCGTTGCAGTAGCGCCACCAACAAAACCGATTTCGTCTCCATCGTAATATTCCACAGTAGATGGAGTGCCATTTAGATATAACACTATACCAAGACCAGTATATGATGTTGTATTTGGTGCATAGGGTGAAATATTTGTTGCCGTTGAGTGATCAATAGAGTCCCCACTCGAAAATGTTATTAAATTGCCCTCAATTGAATAGATTATCTTGGGCACTCCCCCCACATAAATTGTCTGGCCGGTTGTATAATTAGTTTCATTACTCGGCACAAGGCTTATGCCTGTTGTCGTAGTCGGGTTTATAGTTACTACATTACCTAAATAATCAGTATAGGTTAATAAGGCACCAGTTACCCCCGATACCTCACATCTTACTCCGTTTAAATAAAATATATCTCCGACATTATAGCCGGAAGTATTTTCAGATGCACTTACACTAATATCATTCGTTGTATCGACCGTTGTAATGGTTCCATCATTTAATTCGTAACTTAACTCGGTTCCACTAATTCCAATAATAGTTGCCGGCTGACCATTAACAAAAATAGATTCATTAATAGAATAACCAGAAGAGTTTCCCACTACCGACAAAGTTCTACGCCCAACACTACTTAAACTTTCTGTGCTACCATAAGTATTATCTGCAAACTTATATGTTACAATATTCCCGGCCACTCCTGTTACTTCTGCTTGCCGACCATTTATAAAAATATCATCACCGACACTATAGCCGGTTGCATTAGCCGTAACGCCTAATGTAATAGTATCAGTTTTTACAGCGGATCCAAAAGAATCATTATCATTAAATTGAATAAATATAGTATCATCATCTTGGCCTTGGATTACAGCCGAGCGTCCATTGATCCAAACATCTTGCCCAACCGAAAAAGTAGTCTCCGTTCCTGTTGTGCCCCCTCCTGTAGTTGCACCTCCTCCTGTTGCCACATTAGTCGCAATTGCAGAATCTGTGTTACCTAAAGCCCCAGTTAGATATTCATAATAAATTTGAGTTCCAATTATTCCGGTTATTTGTGCCTGTAATTCATCGACCCAAATATATTGCCCAATTTGGTAATCTGAAGAATTCCCGGAAGAACTAAAATCAATATCCAATCGGTCGGTTTGAACCTGTAAGGTAACTTTAGTTCCATTACTCTTACTACCTCTTATATTTAAATTACTATTCAACTGATCCAAAACTACCGGCCCACCATTATAATAAATCGTTTGGCCCAAGTAATAAAATCCTGTGGTGTGCTTCAACCAAAGAAGTTCCCCATCAACATAGAGATTATTTATATCAGTTCCGTTAACTCTAATTCTACTTATTGTACTAAAATCTATCGCGTTTTCCATTTTTCTATGAAGTTGTAATTTGTAAATCTCCGCCATTAATATCCCAAGTCCCGGAGCCGGGAGCACCATTTGTGAGATATAAACTATTAGTAGTTGAATCATACCGATAGGCTGACGCACTCGTACCGAAAACAAGATCAGTTCCAACCACCGTAAAGTAAGGAGTCGGTTCCAATGAGACTACAGGAGTTCCATCAGAGTTTAGAAAAGCAGTCGCCTTAATACTAGCATTTACCTCCATTACCGGTGTACCACCAGTGTTATCTGAATCCGGTGAAATTGAAATAGTGTTTGCCGAATATTTACTTGCGATTTCCCACTCGTTATACAGCTCTACTCCGTCCGGAGCATCTAACCGGCCAATTAGCTTTAATCGGCCATCGTTCTCTTCTTCGTTTGCACGAACTCTAAATTCCTTCCCATTAAACAATACTTGGGATGTGGAAGGTTGTGACAATGTTGCTAGTACCAACCCTTCTTCATCAACTACTTTTTTTCCATTAACTGTTAAACCTAATTGGGTGATCGTATTTACAAAATCATTCTTCTGAACTTTTCTGAATTCATTATGAGTGGCCGACCAAGTCAGGAAATAATCTTGGTTAGATATGTCATCAAACACAAGAATAGGAAAACCCATTACTGAATCAGCTATCGAACCATCTTTTAAATGATTGTAGCTTATCGCCCTGTCCTTAATAACTGCATTATCAACTAAGTTATTTAAATCAGTATGCGTTACTTGACTCCCACTCTGGAAGGTTACTCCCTTATCTATATAATCACCCATGACTCTTTTGGTTTAATTGTTTTTCTAATTCCTTAATTTGTGGCATTTCAATTTGGCCTTGCCCTAACAGCTCTTGGTGATGCCACAAAACTTTACCCGGCCGGGCACAAAAGTGTATAAAGTCAGCCTTCTTAACGCTATGTAAACCACCAGAAAATGCGTTCCAATTCCAAGACAATGGATGAAACTCACAATCTGAATTATGCACGATTTCGTTTAAAATATCTTGATCTCCCCCATAAGGATTATCGACTTTAAAAGGAAAAGATTCCGGAACCGGACTAGACCACTTTTTAAATGCGTTCGCTTGCCAATTATCTCGTATTAGCCTTCTTGCTTTTTTTGAGCTAACCCAAACTCCGCTATTAAAATATTGAAACAGATTAAAGTTAAGCGTACTTGCAGTTTCTTGATAGGCCCATGCTCTTCTTAGCATTACTAAAGGATTATACCATTGGCCTTGGTAATCCATAAGTTCCCGGCAAGCCATAAAGTCTCCTTTAATTACTTCCCTTATATTTTTTGCATGGGGCTGTGCGATAATATCTGAGTCAACATGAATGATGTAATCATAATCCATTAGATCCTCACGACATAAGGCCATTGCCCAATAAAACCGCATTCTACCATCATAATCACTTGGTAATTGGTCAGGGGTAAATGTTGCTTTATTTTCAAATAAATAATCTATTTCGTACTTCTTTGAATATTCAGTAAAGGATCTTACAGAATCTTTTACTATATCCGGGTTAGGCAGATCTTTAGGACAACCTTTACCATCGGTAGGTACATAAACTTGGTAGATTAATACTTTCATTAAAACCGATACCCTCCAAGTGATATATCTCTAGGAAACAATTCGCTTATTCTTTGAGCCAGCTCATCATCGTAATAATTACGATAATCTGTCTTGCTTGTTGTATTATGTTTTTTCGGCTCTTCCATACCGACAAAACGACAAAACTCATTCATCTGAGTCTCCATTTTAAACCACATACTACGCGGTACACCTTCAAGCCACGAATATTGGTCATCCTCATATGACCAAGCCCGGCCGGTAGCTTCGCAGTATTCCCATTCCTTCGCATGACTATCAACAAAAAAACCGCCCGGCATCCATGCTCTTCTAAATCCTTGCTTTATTAAGACAGGATGGTCGATTCGTGCCCACTCTTCATTAAGGCATCGGGCCGAGGCACTAACTGAAAACAAATAAATAGACAAACATCTAGCCCAAGGATTACGCAAAATTCCTACGGCCGTTAGATCTTTTAACTCAGTATGATTATACCAATGGCTTGCCTTATTGTGATTTAAATTTCCGTTAGGATTGTAAACTACATAACCACACTTTTTCCGATTTGCTGTCAGCTCGTCCTGTGAATATTCATCGTTGCCACCCACTTGTTTACCCAAACGACAGAACGGCCGTAGAATTGCACTACCGGCATTTTTAGGCACATGAACAAAATACCATTTTTTGTTAGGACTATAGATCATCTGCAAACCTCCTAATATTTGGGGGTAAGACCGATTTCACTAATTCACCCAATTGATCATAACCGAGTTTTAAGCCTTTATCTGCCCTACTATAAGTTTCCGGAAAGAGATGAGCATGATAAGATACAGCCTCTGCGTGGGTGACATCATTTGCCCCAAGATAAAGTTTACCTCTTTGCCAATTTTTCTCATATCTCCAAAAACCTATATTATGGTTTTGGTTAAAAGTTTGCACTTTGTAATCCTCAAATAAGTGCCTCATTCCTTGCTGTTCGTAAAATGTCGATCTACTAAAATAAATATCCCACCAGGACTCCGCTACTTTAGGAGAATTAGCATAAAGATACCCGGCATTAAATGCCCCATACTTCCTACTATCAGCCCGACAATTTGCGTAATAGTAATGAGGACTCAACATGACATCAGTAAAACTATTTATATCAAGCCCCGGATCCTTTATAAAAACTATATCCGCATCCACAAATAATGTATTACCAGATTCTCTAGTGGCCAAACTCAAACAATCCATCTTGCAAGCTATAATCTCTTTATTATGAAATTGATTAGCGTCAACTATATGGGCTGTTAGCTTTTTCTTTTTATCCAAATTAGCTTTATTTAACATTTGTTTAAATTTAATGTTACCAAAGTTCAATTGGCTGAGATAATTATAACTCGTAGAATTACACGCTACATAAATTGGAGCATCGCTAAATTGTCGGATTGAAAAAATAAGCAGCGCACACTCCTTCATCGCATTTGCATCAGCCACAACTGAATAACTATTAAGGCTAAATCCCATAACCATATCCGGCCGTTCCGGTAAACACCCAAGGCGTTAAATATTCAAATGCCGTCCGATAAATATGCATTCCACTTTTTAAGAACTCTAATTCCGAACCAGTGATTGCTGTCCCGACATCAAGATCCAAAAAAGTACCATCAAGGTTCCCGGCCCGATCCACCCTTCTAAATAAAACACCCTCACCAACCAAAGGAAGGATCCTCTCGTTTCTTTTATCTAGATACTTAATTGCCTTAGTTGGATTACCCCAAGGATCTGCCTTGTGTTCAATTATCTCCATTGTACCGGAATACCTTTCATGTGCCCGAACATAAGTTGCGATAAGTACCTCGCTCACAAAGGAGTTCCTGAATTTGGATCCGATACAAGTATTGGGTCATCATTAATCCTATCTACAGACGGACGATAACCCTCTTCAATGTCATAAGCTCTAGTTGATTTTTGAGTGGTATCACTATACGACCTTGTCGCCCTTGCACAAATACTTGCCTCGGTGAAAATCTCACTAACCTTTATTCTACCACCCGAAAAAAACTTATTCCTCCGATTCGTAATTGTCACTGAAAGCTGTTGGCCTTTCTTACGGCAAATCAATCGGTAAGTTTTTCGGTATCTATCAAGCGGAGCATTAGCATAAACTAAGGTCGCGGTATCCGGGTTTGAAGTATTATAACCAAAAGTTACACCAGTATCCTCGTCAGTTAACTTAGTTATTGCTGACCCGATCCTATGAAACCTTTTGATATTAAATGATTCAGCATCATAGTTCCGTGTACTAATCGAAAAATTAATACTATTAGATGTTAATTCATTTCTTTCGTCATAGAAACTATCGACCCCTAATTCATTGGTTCCCCAAGTCAAAATTTGAGAATTCTTACCAACCACAAAAAGTTTATTAATTCCATTATCAGGAATAACTACAAATTCTTGAGCGAAAAAACCGTCCGGAAACTCGTCAATTGTTTCCCATTGTTTCAATAATTGATTATAGACAAATATTCTACTTAACTGACCACCACTTTCCTTAGTTACTACTGCCAAAAAATATCTGTTGTCAAAATACGCAGATATAAACTTTTCCGCGTAAGAAAAGTCAACTTGACCCAACTTGTCATTAATTGACTCGGATGTGGGAATACTGAGCACCTCTAAAGCTTGCATGGGGCTTGCCATATTACTTTCATTCCGGATTCCGGCATCAACCGCATATATACCCCCATCTGATAAAAAATATATCAAATTGCCGACTTCTTGAATAGATCCCTTGCAAGCACAGCCCATTTGTCTTGTGACCTCAATTACTCTTAGGTTTTCACCTAAAGTTGAAGTCGCTGTTATTAAATATATACTACTCCTTTTAAAAACCAAAAGTGAATCATCTTGAACAGGCAACAAAGCTGTAATGTAATCCCCGGCCCCTTCATTCACCATGACTCTATTAAAATAAGGATTTATGATAGTAGGTGCAAAGGCATCAGAAAACTGAATGAGATCCGGTCCCGATACATAAGCTAAACGACTTGCCGTAGTAACCGCATAGTCAGCCGGACGAAGATTTGAATTTTCCTTCCATCCTGTAGCTCCAGTATTTCGCTCTAGTGGGCCGGATGGTATACTCCCACCAACTAATGAAATAGTATTAAAATCAATCTTTCGGACTTTATACACTCCGTCATAACTTCCTGTGCCATTAAATTTTATAGTGTCGCCATGACTAAAGTTATGGCCGGTGGTGCTATTACTTGCGCTATTATCTATAGTCCAATTTTCCGCATCAAAATACCATGAGTCGGCCCTTGACTCTATCGGGGCAAGATCCGCACGACATTCAGAGAATGTTATCCCAACTTCGGAAGCTAAACCTAAATCAACATCAACTTGATCTGAGAGACGCGAGTGGGGATAAATTTGTATTAAAACAACTGCGGAAGGCATTTTAAAAATTCCTCCGGCCGTTGGAGTCTCTCCGTCATATTGCAAAGGATACTCCCCACAATCTAATGGGAACTTAGATGGTAGTGTAGTGCCACGACCTCGATATATAAATAATGACCCGAAGGATTCAACCAACTCAGCGTCTCCTGTTGCTATTTGCCCACTATGGTAGGGTACTTGGTGATTCCCGTCCTCCGGATCAAAGATGGTTAATTTATTACGGCCAGCGACCGCAATTGCGGAATGCTGCGCGGATCCGGCCACCGGATTAATATAACGACAAGATGCATAAGCATCCGAAAACTCGGGATCAAAATAAACTACATCACAACCCTTCCGGGTTTCGATTTCTCCGTTTTCTATTCTAGCGTTACGACTATCAGATAAAACACCTTCCGGTAAAACATTTGCCTTAATTGAAGACTTAAACCCTGTAAACCCTCTGTCCGAGACAATAACAGGAGGGTCATCTAGATCACCATATATCCTACGACTTCTCATTTAAGGATTTCCTAATCCGTATTAGCATATAAATTATCGTTATTAAGGCTGAAACAATACCGGCTATATGACTCCATTGCCCAAGAGTGAAACTAAATAGAGTACCTATACTCCCCACAATTGCCCCCTTATCCATCATAACCACTCTAAGATAAAGTAGATCACAGCAAGGCCGACTAAGCCCACTAACACTTTTTTACGAGAATCGAGCCTACGATAGGTTTGTACCAGTAGTTTTAGGTTTTTCATAAGTTTGAAAAGGAGCTCTAGTCATTGTTTGCTTATGGCATTTCTCAGCCGAGTATTTTGCGATAAAGATAGGAATACCTAAGTAAATTAATAAGACTCCACCAACTACCATTAACAGTTTCTGTATCGTGTTCTTAAAAGCATCTATACCAGTTCGATGTTCGGCCATATTTGCATCTACAATCTGCTGAACTGCTGTTTCGGTAATTAATTCCTTTATATCAACATTCTCTTTTTTCAGTCCATAAACCTCACCCCCTCCGTACCCAAGCATACCACCAACTGCGGCGCCTCCCGGCCCACCAATTAACGCTCCGGTTCCGGCTCCAATTCCAGTGGCCCCAATGGTCACCAATTTTTCTACACACCCTTGGGTACTAAAACATAAGACTAGGAGTAACAAACGCATCGGCCGGTGGAAACTGCTATGCTTGTGAAACACCCATCTATCTCAATGCCGGCTCCAATTGAAAAACCCGTAAGAGTTCCACTAATATTACCCACTACTTGAGACAGGTTAGTTGCTTCTATGAATTTTAATCTAACAAAATTACCATTTGCTGATTCCCCGGATTTAAGAACAATCCCTCCGTTTTTACCTCTACTTACTGCTATATTATTTGCACCCATTTTAATTCATCCTGTAGTTTGCGGTTTGATTAACTTGACTCTGAGGAGCATGAATATCCATCAGATCAAATAAGATCTGTTGAGCATAATTATCCTCGGTTAAAGATTTCGCTGTTTGACCCTCACTTTGGAGCCAGTCGGAATAACTAGAGTGAACCACATAACGCTGTATAAACTTTGGAAACCCGACCCTTACCCAATACTCTGTATCTGTAAAAGGTTCCGAAGCTGTAGCATTTTGCAACGCTTCATAACAGTGCCCTGATACCGGATCAAAAACAAGATCCGCAAGTTGGGCCATTGGGCCAATAGGTATCCTTGGCTTATAAGTTTTATCTAACTGAATTTCTGATAAAGTGAAAACAGGAGGTTCGATTTGATACCTTAAATAAACTTCATCCCCGGCCAATGAACTAACTAATGCACCTTCGTGGTTTAACTCGAAAGTAATATAACCTGGGCTCGCTTTGTATTCTGGACTACGCACCGAAACACTCTCCACTCGATGAATTACATTTTTCCCTTCATGTAATATAGTCGGCCCATTCTGCCAATAGGGGATAATTTTTAAAAATTCTCCTGTAACCGGAACCCAAATTGGATACCCTACATCAAGAGGTGCCAATATAGTTTCAGCCGTTGCCATATAATAGGCACTTCCAGTCCATAATATATCTCCCTGAGTGTAGGTCTGACCGGCACAAAACTCATCATAAAAGTTTCGCTTGTCAGTCCTTATCGTTTGAGGCCAAAACTCATGCGACCATATTTGACTTACTCGATCATTAACATAAGCAACTAAATCAGTCGCAAGGCCAACTAACTCTACATCTACACCATCTCTTCTAAGTATCTGATCAATTACCGACTTAAACGAGACTTCTAATTCATTTGTCCTTCTTGCCATAAGTCTTCCGATATTTTGTTCCAAAAATAGGCTTTTTAAAAAAACCGATAGGCTTATCTAAACTACCATGTCCAACTTGAATTTTATTACTATGCGACTTGATCCTACACTCTTCATTGTCTCGTAAGAATTCACGCACAAACTCCTCCGACTCCCAACAATCATAACCAAGGCGATTTCCCCAGTAGTGATAAAACTTAGGATGCACTTGAAATTTTACCTCACCTTGATCTCCAAAGAATCTTCTCTCTTGCCGGAGTGAAGCAACCTCCTGTTGCTCCTTCTTTGCTTTCACAAAATCAATCAACTGACCCTCTCGGAGTTCAGTCATTAAGTTTTTTAGAATCGCTTCACTCATTTCTTAAAAAAAAAGAGTGACCTTTACCCCATCCCAAATAAAGGCCACTCTATTTATGAACTATTAGAATCAGAAATCTTTCCCGGCCGTGTTATGTATTGAAAAGTAAGCAACAAACGAACCTTGACCCATAGTCGAATGAGCTATCCCGGCCCCGGCTCCATTAACTGTTAGCACAATATTAGCACTAGATGCTACAATATCACTTGTGCCTTTCACTAACTTAATTTTAGATGCGTGAGATTTTGCCACTTGCAACACATTTCCGTAGTTAGTAAGTGCGCCTGTACGACCTAAATTTATGGTCATGGAGGTTATTGTCCCGAGTTTATTAGTAAAGGCAGACTTTAAGTCACCCCCACAAAATCGGATTGAGCTTTCATCTCCGGCTACACTTACCCCCAGTGGGATATTAAATGTAGTTGCGGTGTTATCCGCTGAAGTAGATCCTTGCAGATCTTTATAGTCGATTGACACTTGATGAGTTGCCCCATTATAGGAACTCTCATGTGCTGTTATTGGTCTAATTAATGCCATTAGTATATCCTCTATTTAGTTGTTTATGGTTACCGGCAACATCGTTAATGGATTGTCACACGTTAGCATGAAAATCGCATCAATAATTGCCTTATGTCCGCCACCTTGATAATCCAACTTCGTAACGCGAGGCATACGAGTGTAAGCAAGACTAACCATATCCATATCAAGGAATATCCCGGATTTATGAGTATAAGCAGTATCGTCACCAGTAACAGGATCACATCGCAAGAATGAGGTTGAGTGAAGATCGTAAGTTCCGGAATCCAAAACCAAACGATCAATAATGTTTGTTAAGGTTGACCCATCACCAAAATTAAACCTACGAACCGGGACAGCTCCGGCAACCGCGGGGCCACTGGCAGTGGCCGGTGCTTGGTAACTCGTAAACTCGGTAAACCTTTTCTTCAATTCAATACCAAGGAAACCATCCATCTTACCCGGGCCTTTACGCTCTTTGTAACAGGAAATCCCTTGATCAGAAAAATCATTCTCAAAGAAGTTAGCCATCGTACCGGAATACTTATTTGCTTCTGGTGTCTGAAAATCATTAGGCACAGAGTAACCGGTCGCAAAATTATTATCCGACCACTTCAAAATACCGCGCGTTTCATTAGCAGTACTTACTCCATTATCCCGACTAACATCTTCATTAGAAAGGCATCGCTTTTCGATTGATCGAGAAAGTACCTTTATACCCTCAGATATCTGGCCATTAAAATGACTTCCCTTAACTCCGGCAACCGTAGCAACTTCCTCCATGAAATCGGAAACTCCGACATTATACCAAACTTTTTGGCTGACCCCGACAAGTTCTTGGCCTTGATTTGAATCAAATTCGGTTGCGTCCTTACCATCAAGAACACCATTAAATCCGATATTTTTAAATTTCTTGCATTGCCATTGGTGAACAACTTGGTTCGGCTTTGCTACTTTTTTGAGCATACTGGTGAAAGGAGTCTTATCGGACTCCACAACTGCAATTAGGTCAGCCCATGAATCGGGTTTAGCTAACGCATCAATTTCGTGTAAACTTGGCATAATAAATTTTTTCTATTGTAAGAGTTTGGCGACAATATCGTCTATTTGTCCGGCTCCAGCCCTATTGAAATCATCATCAGATAGTGAAGTAGTCTCTTGTTTACCATGCACTCTCGGCCTTGAAGGGGCAGAGGTCATAGGTACGCGCTGTGCTCGTAGTGGTGCGAGTTGGGGAGTGAATTCGGGTGCTTTAAGCTTTTCTGAAACTCGGCCTCGGGCTATTGCGTAAGCATAATCAACACCTTTAGATGAACCACGCATTTGAGCAAAATCTGGACTTAACCAAACCTCCTTAAATGTTTTATATTCAATACTTCCCTCGTCTTGCAACTCGGGATGCTCCTCGGCTATTTGATTCAACTTCCTAGCAATAGTCTGCTTTTGGTTTTGTGCCTCCGGGATATCCAACAAAGCTTTTCGGTGATAATGTTGATAAATCTCCTTTATCTCCTCCGGCTCATAAAATTTAGATTCTCCGTCTGCGTCAGTACCTTCGTGACCATTTTCCATTGGGCCATCCATAGCCCAAACCATATACTCCCTTGCTTCCTTATCAGCCTGTACAAGTTGTGCCGGAGTCATGTCGGCCAATTCGACTGATTTCTTGGCTTCCCCGGTTTGTGTTACTTGTGACTCAAGAGCAGTTACTCGTGCTCTTTCGGATTCTAATTCAGCTTCTAAATCTTTCCTTTTTCGCACTTCTTTCGCAATACGCTTATCAATTGACTGCTGTACTACTGGATCCAATTTCTTAGTTGGTTCCGGTTCTGTTTTAACCTCGGTTTCCGCGAGTTCGGTAGTTTGGGCGATCTCTTCCCCACTACTTTTTTCATTAGCTTCCATAGCTTCCGGAACAAGTTCCGAAGTTACTTCGTCTAATAGATCAACACCGGATACAGACTCCGGTTGAGTCATTTCTGCTGTCATGGGCAACCCCCCAAGAAGGATGAATAAATAAGTTTCATTCTCCCAATTAACGAGTTACTGATCAACTCATCAAGGTTTGGAGGGTCGCTTTGGGCTATTTTAGCCCATTCAGCCAAAGTTGTTTATTTAACTCTTTGGATCTACGACCAGTTCCTCAATTATATCGTAAACTTGATTTACAGCTTCATATGAACCCAAGCTCCACTTTAAGTCACCATCTGAAAGTCGTGGATCCAACATCGTTTGCAAATGTCGTTCCCTTTCTTCGGATATTATCTGCAATATCGACTTAATAGGTTTACTATCACCCTCACCAGAAAGGGCCACCCTCATCTCCTCCTCAGAATACCCCTCAAGCTTTACTCTATTTACCTTAAATATCTGCCTCAATATTTTCCTTATCATTACTTCCCCCCCTTTAAAGGTCTTAAAAACCCATCTTCGGAATCCGTTCCAAAACCCTTTGCAAAACGACAATTTCGAAAGTGGGTTTTAAGTCCATTACCGACATTTATACCACGCCTTCTAAAGAAAGCTACATATGCATCATGTACCAACTGATGATCCCCGGGCTCCCAACCCGGAATACCCCGATTTCTTTTTTTGGCTACCTTTTTACGCTTCATTTCCCTTGCAAGGCCGGAACTGCACCCAATCGGCCATATTGCTTATTCACTGTTTGTTGCTCAATCATATGATTAAGGTGATCAAGCCTAGCTTGTAGGATTTGCTTACTATCCTCGGGAAGTCTATTAACTGCTTCAGGATTTGCTTGAGCAATTTGATTAAGAGTTTGCAATCGCAGTTGATGATTTTGGCCTTCCTCTTGCATAGGTGGCTCCACTCCTGTTGCAATTTTAGTGAAATTAATTTGCTCCTCCATTGCCTCCTTCATATTCGCATTCTGCACCGGCTGTATTGTAGCTGAAGCTAAACTTGGATCCAACCCGGCAAAAAGCTTTTGAACCAACTTATCTCTTTGTATTGTAGACAAAGTATCTATTGGTAGAATGAATTTTCCTATAATCTCAGCCTTCTTCATTACATACTCCATATCTAAATCTTTAGAGTCAAAAGACATAACTAAATCAAATTTGCCTTGGATTTCAGACCTTTCCCTAACGACCGGTATTCCATCTTCCGCACCGGAAATCCGTGCCAGTGCCTCGTCCGGCATATATTGTTGGCATAACTGCAATACCATATGGAGAACTTCTTTAAGATTTGATAAAAAAGAATCCACCATATCTTGCATATGTAACTGAGTTAAGGCCGGTTGAACCAAATCATCAGACCTTCCAAAATATTCATTTACTTGTTTCAAGAGTAAAGGCTGCGCCTTATCGTTCGTTGATGGATACTTCGGCATCTCCATAAACTTTATTTCCCCCGGCCTGTTTTCTTTAATTTGCTTCAGTGGCCCCATTTCAAGTTTTTGGTTCGGGCGACTCTTAGGCACCGTAATAGGTGGAATGGTAGTCAATGTGGTGTGATCCAAATAAGAATCCCAAAGAATCTTTAGCATTTTTTGGGATCCCATACCCAACTCACTAACGCTCCGACTATCCCACAACCGACTGGTTAAAGTTTCGCGACCAAACCACACAAAAGGATATTCCCCATGAGCGTAATCTAGTAAAACTTTTTCCTTTGCCGGAATATCAACATTATAATTGAAACAAGTGTAATAAATACCCGGAACACCATCATCATTTACCGATCTCGTATAAGCCGTGATTTGCTCATACATCCCTTTATACTCATACTGAGACGACCCCCTTAGTTTTTCAGTACTCCACTCTCCTGTAAATTCACTTTGGGAATACTCCGGAAATCCTGTCTCGCCTTCTTGCTCTAACACTTTCTTAATATATTCCTGTGAGTATCCGTGAGTGTATGACCTTTCCCTAACTTGTGCCTCCGTCAGCCATTCTCGGATAAATACAGCCCTAGCATTTTTTAACTCTGAAGTGTTTGAAGGAAAATATATGTCCTCAAATAACCGGTGAGCACAAATCGTAGGAGATTGGGTCTTAATATAAGGACTAGGATAAACAGCAGAACCACCCTTTCGTAGCTCTTTGATAATTTTCTTAATTCTCCGATCCGACAAGTGAGGTGAAATTTCACGCAACATATCAGATAGTCGGGGTTCCTCACCTTCGTTTTCTATTAATATCCTTAACTCATTAAAAAATACTTCTTTAGAAAGTTCCTTATTACCTCCTTCCGCAAGTTGGGCATAAAGCATCATACCAATATCTTCCAGTGAAAGAACTTTATTCTCTAATGCCGATTCATCATTCCAATAAACACCCATCACAGCTCCGGCCGGAACATCACCCTCTTGCCATTGAGCTATCTTTTTAAGTTCCCTTCGATATTTAGGGCCCAGTGCATTATTTGTGACCCATTTTAAAACTGTAGTCATCCGGGCTCCCATTTCTAAGTCATTCCCCTCTAATCCCTGTACACCAACATCAGCCCTCATGGCAGAAGCAACCAGAATTTTCTCTCGTTCGTTAATTATCATATCCGTCAACCTAACCCTTGAGTCACTCGCTCCCTCAAAAGGAAAAGCCTCATGCCCACCACTTAAATTGGAATGCTTTAAACCATCAGCAGTTTGGTTACTCCATCTGCAAAATCTAGTGTCATCTGCCTCCCTCCTTCGATCATGGATAGACTTAGAAGAATCCCGACAAATCTCCATTACTTCATTTTTTAAACCAACCAGTTCCTCTTTAGTGACGACTTGATCACCCCCATCCCCTTTTACTACTTCAATCTTATTTGTTTCTTTCATATTTTAACAATCCTTTATTTTATAATTTAAAACCTCTTTTCTCCTAAAAACTCTTTGATACATCCCGGGTAAAATTATAGCCGTCAACGCACCACTAGATACCAAGCACTCAAATTGATACTTAGTGACACCGAGTTCCCTCATTACATCACCACGCCTCAAAAAAGCTTTCCTTACACTATCCATAATAACCTCCTCCACTACTTGACCAATCACCGGTAGACATATTCTCACAATCACTTAAAAAGAAATAACGACAGGTATCTATTGGATCCTTACACGCCCCCTTGTTGCCGTCTAACCCTGTCCAGTTCTGCAAACTAAATATTAAGTTCTCGCAAGACTTAGATACATAAAACTTAGGAGAATTTAAATAACTCAGCTCCTCCTCCTCATTATAATCTAAAGCATCATTAATCTTTGCCACACCATCCGCAATGGCATCCCCCGGGGCACATTGAAAAAATACATTTAAATCATCAAACTCCGTAATTAGCGTAACCGGCCGATCCTTCTCCACCCTCGGACTACTTGCCGCGCGTGAGTCCATAAACCTCGCCATTACATTCTCATCCGACCCGGCATCCTCCGTCCAATCTGCTATGCAATCACTCTCTCTCTTATCTCGATTAAATGTGTAATCCTTACAATCCTTCCACCCCTCAAGTCGGGCGATTTCTCTTTTAATCTTAGATAAAGAAAAACCAAATGGATCTTGGGCCGGCCCCATCCGACCATCCGGCTTCTTGCCATCCGGTAAAGCCCAAGGGCCAACTACACCCATCTCCGGAATTTCATAATTTCCCGGCCATTCTCGATACGCATAAATTCTTTCTGCGGTAACTCGAAACCATACCATGTAAAAATTTCGGCCACTTGATGGGTCGCAAACCAAAAAGTTAGTTCCCTCTTTTGGTATATCTTCCTTTGCCAGACAATGGACTTGCGGTGAAAACTTAGGAAATCGAGATGCCATTGTTTTATTAGCAAGTCCATAGAATCTTTCGCGAACATACCACCTGGGCTTACCTTTAATAAAATCAGCAACTGCGCGCGGATTACCAAATGGGTTGTCCGAAGAATGAAAAAACGCTACTGCCCTTTTTCCATCCCCACCCACTGACCTCATCAACCGGGGCACTTTCTCAAATTTTCTTCCTTCCGGAACAACCGGTTGACCAGTACCTCCCGACATCCATTCCATGCAATCTTGTAACTCTAAAGCATTTGTCTCAATCGGTGGGCCTTCATCTTTCGGGCATAAAAATGCGGTAGCATCTTTCATTACCTCTGCACCATCTTGAAACATCTTACATGAAGCTGAATAACCTTTCACCGGAGTAAAAGTAACAAGCATCTTAGACAGGGGTGATCGGGTGGCTAATCTTATTTCCAGAGTTTCGATCCAATCCGGGGGACAAAGCTCATCTGTCCAAGCGATATTAAGTTCCCCACCTTCAATTTTTTCTCGATCTTGCTCGTAATTTCTAAAGATACACTCACTAGCATTCGGAAGTACAAACTTAGAATCACTAAAGCCATATTTCTGATTATATGAAATATAAGCTACTTCCGTGCGGATCTTCTTCCTTTGATCCGGAGGCAAATACTTCCACATTAAAGGATGTTGATACTCCACACTATTTTGATTTGACTCATGGAAACACCAAGCTCGGCCAGCTTTCACATACTGCAACATCTGCATTGTACGCTTCGCAGCATATTCAGACTTGGACGCTCTATTTCCCCCATTTATCAATAAAACATCAACCACGCGATGAAATCCTAAACTCTCCCGAATAAGCTTACTTTCAGATTTATCCAACCAAGGCCAATCAAGCAACGCATCGCAGATCCTCCACATTGAAGGCTCCCAACCCTTACGCAACATATCGTTTTTCTCTTCGGCTATGAGCTTCTCCCGATGAACCACCATGTCACCCCATTTCTTTGCTCCCCATTTCTTTGCCTCCTCTAATGTAGGTAACTCTAAAATGGGATGTGCGGTTGGCGTAAAACTCATAGTCTAGTTCTGATTCAAAGGGCAAATGATAACCTAATTAACCCGGCCGTAGATCTCCTACGGCACCACAACACTAAACTATAAGCCAAATTATTCACCACTCTCATCCATCCGCGTTTCAGTGAAGTTTAGATATTCAGTTATCGAGTGGTGAACTGCACAAGTCACATCCAAGCAATTCAAGACCGACTCTCCTCCCACTTCGACATCCCACGCTTTATACAAGCGTAAAAGCTGTTCCTTTAGTTTTTCAGTCTGCTCATGTTTGCGTATAGAAAGTTGAACACTATCGAGATGCCTAGATTTATCACCCTTCCCGGGCTTTTTCTTACGCTCCATCACTATTCACTTTCCGAGACTCGTTGGTTTTCATGGACAGGGCACCGGAGGTCTTGGGTGTCGTAGAGCCACGCCAGTGCTTGGGGATAATCGCATCCGGGGTTAAGTTTTGGTAAGTTGAATATATCGGGGTCTGGAACCCATGAGGATTTACCTCTTTCCCCACTAAGTTTAATTTCTGTTTCAATTTCTTCATTTTGCATATATCTCCGGGGTTTCATTACTACGATCTAAGTATTGCCAACTATTTTTATCGAAATATAAATTTCGGATAGGTTCCTCACCATTTTCTCGTTGAGCTAAAACTGCAAAAACTGCATCAGAAGACTTCTCCCACTTACTCCAGTCCACAGCTTCACCTTGCTGTTTGCGAAAATATGCCTCCTCTTTTGCTTTATTACGCCAAACAACAACAACATTATGAGCGATATTAGTAATATGAACAGAACCTCTAACCATATGCTTATTTGGCCAACCTTTAGTTTCCGGCCGTTTCATGTCCGGTTTTTTACTATGGGCAACCAAATGAACATGAACATTATAATTGTTCGCGAAATCAACTAGCTTATTCATCAAAGATTTAAGTTGGGAATCTTCGTCTTCCGGGATGTCCAATCTCATTAATGAATCTATAACAAAATGAGAAATTCCATACTTTTTTACTGCGTATGCGAAGACCTCTAAGACCTCATCTGGTTTTGCCGTGCCAACCTTATCGTAAATCCAAAAATGACGATTTGCCCACTCTAGGGCGAAATCAAATTGTTTTTCATCATCCGGTTTTATTCTCGCCAACCCCATGCGCAGTATTGTTTGTAGGTTTTTTTCCGGCTTCATCTCTAAGGAGCACAAACAACTTCTCCTGTTAAACCGAGTCATATGCACCAACATATAATTCAATAAAACAGTTTTGCCGTGCTTAGAGTAACCTGTCCAAACAGTAATTTCTCCCGGTCTAAACCGAAAAGGAAACTGATCACCACCAAACGGAACCGAATCACCTAACTGAGATTCATCACTAGGCCAAAAACATTCCCATATTTTTTGCCGGTAATCCTTTGCCGTTTTAAGACTTTTAGGATCCATATTATTAGCAGTATTCAAAAGCGTTTCATAAAAATCACCACCATCGTACCCCGACATTATATATTCATTTGCGTCCTTAACTCCATCGGGCCACTCAATTACTCGACATCGCTCTCGGCCTAATCTCCTAGCAATACTCTCAGTGGCTTCCCGGCCAATATCATCACCATCCGTAGCAAATATAATTTCCGTATGGAAGTTTATGAAATTATCATAATCATGCTCGATCCATTCTGCGGATTTATCATCAACTCTGTCTGATAATACTTTTGCACCATAAGGCACTGATACAGCCGGACAACCCATCTCATACATTGCCATTGCGTCCAATTCACCCTCAGTAATGTACATAACGGACTGATTCTCAGGCACAGCCGGAATCCCAAACAAAACCTTTCGACTCTTAGCTGTTGTGCGGATATATGCTTTATTATCGGGATCCCTCCACTTTAACATCTGTAAGTCACCCTTTGAGTCGATAAACGGAAAGATAACACACAACGGAGAGTCTTTATCATATGGGTACTTTCCTTGCCCAATCCCATAAGCTCGGATTGTCTCCGGGCTCAATTTTCGCTCTTCAACCAACCATTTCCAAGGCCGAGAACCTTCAATAATTGGCTTTAAGTGTTCAGTTTGCTTATCATCAAGTTTCTCCGGCCGTGAAGAGGGTGGGGGGTTATTTCCAATATTTTTCTTAAAAGGAGGATTAACCGGCCGATAACCTAAAAAGTCGGCTGACTCTTTTACTGCATTCACAAATGTGACATTTCGTGTAGCCATCCATAATTGTAAAATATCACCCTTTTGAGAAGGATCCCCATGATCCATCCAACTACCAACCTTACTCCCGACCATCGCTACCCTTAAACTACCAGTATTTTTTCCGGGGGTTTTACTTGAAATATCCCGAACATTACTTGCTGTCCACTCACCACCGAACTCAGATCCATTGGGTAACAAATGCCGACAAGTTTCCTTAATTCGTTGGCACAACATATTTTTAATTACACTTCCATCAATCACAGATCATGTCCTCGCTAAATAGTTTAAACATCCGGCATTACCAAGTTGATATGCCATCGTATCCTCCGGCTGTATCTCATCTTCTTCCGGGCTCCGTTGACGAAGTTGGCCCTTTTTGACCTTTAACGCCCAAGTTGCCGGCCAGTTAGCACTTCTTCGATTTTCGTCAGCAATTATCTCCCGGAAAAGCTCAAGGGCTAAATGATAAACAATACCATATTTCTTACAAAAATCTTCCCTCAAATGCCCCGGTGGGAGCCATGTTGGGTCGAGGTGGCGGGGGGGTGTTGTTTTTTTATTTTTATCTAAACTAACAGAATTATCACAGGAACGAAATTCGCTAGAATCTTCGTATATACTTTCTTTATTTATAGGGAACGAAGTGACCCCCGCCCGCGAGGCATCGAAATTGACGGCATTTTTGACGGCATTTGACGCTAATTTGACGGCATTTTTGACGGCATTTGATATAGTTTTAACTCCTAATTTTTGTTGGAATTTTACCAAGTCAGCATATTCTGACTCATTTAACCTAAGAGTTAATTTATGCATTTCAATCTATCTAGGTATTTAGATATAGTGCTTTCCGGGATCAAGATAACACCAGATTCTCGCTTTGTGATGGGGCTTAATCCTTCACGCCCGGAAGACTGTTCACCTCGTTTTATCATGCGGTATATTGTCCTCGTTGAACACGCCAAAGCTTTACTTGCTTGGGTGGTACTAAACATTGTTTCTATCATTTTATTTTTCCTTTTATTCGTGGTTGTCTACAAGCTAAGACCATCCGATTGCCTTGAAATTCAGCCGGAATCAATTGGTTTAAATTAAACATTTTAGAGTTCTTGACCCATACCATGTTTAATACATCCTCCGATCCGTCCGGATCCACACACCCAAGTAGTCGGATGTTTGTGTACATCTTCTTGACTTGTAATAAGTGGGGGGGTGCTTTTCCGGGAATTTCATCAATGTCTAGTCTTAAAAATTTTAATAAGCCGTCTAGTGCTATGCTACGCCATACTACGGCACGGCCAATAAAGAACCACTCGATATCTTCAGTCAAGTATTTTTCACGGAAGTTTCGTAAGTATTGCCGCGCAAGACCAATTCGATCCGCAAGTTCATCTTCTCTATAGTCCCCTTTGTCACATTTTTTCTCCGGCTCAATGAGTTTACTAGATCTGACCAACGCGACCTTGCTTGGCCCCCCCCCCCC
>TARA_R110002167_G_scaffold318488_2_pt1 | contig 23073 bp, 24 predicted proteins | sample TARA_R110002167 | Tara Oceans TARA_R110002167 (sample SAMEA4398238) | marine metagenome | biome: Polar Biome; feature: [MES] marine water layer (ENVO:01000295) within the mesopelagic zone...; material: water (ENVO:00002006), including particulate matter (ENVO:01000060) such...
CTCCCTGGGCCGAAGCATTACTTCCAATTAGTACTACAAATAGTGCGGATAACGTTAATTTTCTGATAGTGTGTCTCATAATTTTAGTTTTAAGAATTAATAAATATTTTAATGGCTTTCTCCATATTGTTATATTCGTCATAGAGCTTCATTATTTCTTCGCTCTCTCGTCCATCAGTTAGGTAAGCAGAAAAGACTTCTGGTGGTACTTCCAATCGGAAAATGTTGCTTTCCTTTCCGATTTTGATGAACATTTCGGTATATTTTCGTGTTCCTGTAAGGTTGTTGCGAATGGATTTTAACTGGTTCAAATCGTGACTGGAAAGGTTGAGCCTGTTCTTTAATTCAGCATAACCTTTTTCATTACGAAGGCTATAAATTACTTGGGTGTTTTCAAGAATACTCGCAGATGTCGAATTGTTGGGCAACTGGTTAATGGATTGCAGAATAATTCCAATTGCTCCATTTTGTTTTCTGATGGCTTGATAATAGAATTCTACACTTTCGAGTACATTTCCGAATTTGAGTTGTTTCGCAAACTCGTCAAAAAGAATAATCCCTTTTTCGGCTTTGTTTCTCCAAATAGTTCTTTGTATGGCAGATTTAATCAGCTTCAACATTACGGAAAGAATTTCCTTGTTGTCCTTAACTTCATCGAGTTCAAAAACAATCAGCCTTTTATCTTCGATTTTATAGGTCTGGTCTTCACTTACATTGAACAAAAAACTGTACAATCCATCATCCACATATTCAGAGAGAATGTGCAGAAAATCATAAATATTGAAATGTTGATCTTGAATATGTAATGCTTTTAAAAGAGTGTCCTTTTTGGCATCAACAAACTGGTACAAATTTTCAAGGGAATGTGTACTATCAACATTCTGTAGATAGTAGTACCGAAGCACTTTTTTGACTGCAACTTCTTCAGCTTTTGTAGTTTCCTTTCCTGAAGCTAAAAGCTCTAAAAGGAAGATTGCCAAATCTTCTAAACGCTCTGGTGTCAAATCATTGACATCAGAAATGTAAAATGGATTTATGCCCAAATTTTTTCCTTGCTCGTAACGAAGAATGATATGGTCGTTTGGATAGAGCTTGGCGAATTTAGAATATGAACCCCCTAAATCAATAATAACCAACCGTACATTTTGCTCAAAATATTGGCGTAGAATATTGTTTGCCAAAAAGGATTTTCCTTCTCCCGTTGGTGCAAAAATGGCAAAGTTTCGAGCCTTGATGCGTTTCTTCTTTTCATCCCACACATCCTTTAATACCGGAATATTATGTTGCCTATCATTAAAAATGACACCTGTGGCATCCGACTGATAATTGGTATTGTTGATGTACAGGCAAAGGGCGTGTTTTAAATCGGTTACATACAAATCTTCATTGGAAAAATTGGAAGTAAAACAGCAATATGAGTTTAAGAAATAATGCTTACGTTCTTCGCCTTTAGGGTAATAAGGAACTATGTCCAATTCTTTGAACTCGGTTTTTATTTTGGAAGCAATCCGCTCTAAATGTGTTTCGTCCTTATCCCAGAACACAATGTTTAGATGTCCCCTAATAATTCTTGAACTATCATCTTCATTGATTTTGCCAACGATTTCTTCAATCTTCTTTAAGATGACTTTGTTCTGTGTTCCAAAATTGGAACTCTTTTTGAGTTCTTCTATTTTCTTGTCCAACAGCTTTCGCCATTTGTGTTTATCATCCAAATAAATGATTTGGTTGACGATATGATTTTCATTGAGATTCAAACCTAATCCGTCAATAAATCCTTGATGGAATACAAAATCGTCCGAAGTAAATTTATCATTGGTCTTGCTACTTTGAACCACGTCGCCATAACACAATTCGCTATTGATGGCCAGCACATCAAAATGATGGTCGCCAATTTCAATATTCGATTTTTTTAATTGGATATCGGTATCGAAACCCTCATTGAAGCCATTAAAATAAGCATTGGTCAATGACAAAATTTTATCTATTCCCAAAGGCATCAAAGACACCTTTCGGCTGTTATTGACAAAGGAAACTGCATCGTTTACCGATGCAATAAATTCCTGAACATTATGGTCCATTTGCTTGTGGATTCCCTTTTCGACCTTGCGAAAGGGATTGGTAAACTTTGGGGCGTTCAATGCCTTGTTATATGGAAGGATAAAGAAAAGGTATGAAGAATGTTTGATGTATTCTCGACCTTTAAAATAATCGTGTGTAGCTCTTTGCAGAAAACTTTTATTTGGTAATTCTTCCGCTAAAAATTCTGCCTTCTGATAAATGTCCTGCTTATGAATAACCGTGGCAATAGGCAACGATTTAAACGCTTGAAACCACGAACCGTGAATGTCCTCAAAATCTTTTTCCGCTAGGGAATAGATTTCAGGATTTTCCACTTGATAGCCTAAAACCACATTGCCGTTATTAGCGAACACGATATGGTCTTGAATATCCAAAATGGGATGATATGCCGATAGGTTAATTTTCTTCATAATATAAGCGACTTCCTTTTTTGTTACTGATAGTTAGTGGAAACACCTTTTTGATATGCATCAAAGAAGGATTCTTAGTAATGTGGGTCAAAGCGATATACAGTACTCCGTTCAATAGCAATACTGAAATAATAACAGCAAGGCTGAAAGAAAAGATGATGAACAGTAATGAACCGATAACAACGGTCATCATTAAAGCGAACAATGATATGGGCAGACCCATTATCACGGCTCGCTTGCGTATGTTTTTATAGACTTCGAATTTTTTCATATAGCATAAGTTTTTTTACAAAAACCCTCAATGAGGGTCATTAGACTACGATGCTAATGAGATAGGTAAAGATGCCCACTACTGCTCCCGCAATCAATACAAATACCAATACTCGGGTAATGCCTTTTTTTAAATCGGCATTCTCGCCAAAGAAATGTCCGGCATTAAATAGGAAGCCAATTAAAAAGATAACGCCCAGAATAATGGGGAAAATGGTTCGGATAGTATCGGAAACATCGTTAACAGAATCTTCGATACCTCCAATTTGTGCAAATGTTGTACTTGAAATAAGTAACGTTAGGATAGTTAAATAATGTAATTTTTTCATACTCAAAGTGATTTAGATTTTACATCGATTTTGATATTTGAAAAATAATGTATATTGCAATACAAATAACTGATAATCAGTAAATTGTGAATAAAATAAGTTTTGATATCAATTGTTTTTATTTGATGCGAATTGGTGTCAAATTTTATTAAAATTGGAGAGTGCTATGTTAATAACTCTAAAATTTTGGAAGTGGGTAAAGCCGAAAAACGTCAGTTTTATGATTTTGATGTTACATTTTTGTATGATTTTCGGTCAACAAAAAGTCATTATCATCGACCCTGGGCACGGTGGAAAAGATACTGGTGCAATAGGTACAAATAGTATTCAAGAAAAGGATGTAGCATTAAGTATTGCCAAAGAGATTATAAGGCTAAATAAAATCTTCTTGAATAACGAGTTTGATATGTATTCAACGAGATATAAGGATACTTTAATTTCTTTATCCGATAGAAGTCGATTGGCTGAAAGTTTAAAGGCTGATGTGTTTGTATCGTTACATTGTAATGCCTCTAATAATTCTGCAAAAGGAATGGATATTTACGTGCATAATACCAAAATGGATGAAGTAAATTTAAAAAATTCTATTTCAATGGGGTTGTCTATTTTGGAAGAAAGCACCCAGAAATTAGGTTTTAAAAAACGAGCTGTTCGATTTGCAAATTTTCAAGTGCTACGGGAAAATATCACTTTCCGACCTTCAATACTTATTGAAATGGGGTTTGTCACGAATCGTGATGAAGCCGATTATTTTTTAAAGCCTAAAAATATCAGGGCGATGGCATTGACCATTTTGATGGGATTGTATAACTATTTAAATATTTAATTATGAAGGAAATACTTATTGAGATTGTAAAGAGTTTACAAAAAGTAGCTGTGGTTATTCTTAAAGATATATACTATAATCTTAAAGATAAACTAGTAAGAAAATAATCTATTTAGCGTCTAAACCCATAATGGAAGATGATGCTAAATATTTAAATAGTAAAACAGCAAAAAATAAACTAAAGATTTCTTCTTGTCAATTGATGCATTTAAGAGTTCAAGGAAAGCTTAAATACATCAAGAAGGGAAATACTTTTTTGTAAAACTCGAATGATATTGAAAAAAAAATTATTATTCAAAAAATTTCTAAATTATTTCAAACCATATTTTCTAAGATTGAATTTCTCCTTTATTTATATTTGCTTATTACATTATGAACTTATGAATAATTCCAACCTAAACGCTTTATTTCATTCTATTTATTTTTCTGAAGATGAATCTGAAATTGATAAAGTAGCATTAAAATATCCAGATATCTTTTCTAACCTTAATAATTGGATTCCTCTTGTGGTGATGATACAAATTTTAGCACGATTAAGAATCAGCAGTCAAGTCCAATTGTGTCTTTAATTGAAAAGGTTACAAATTCTATTGATGCAATATTAATGAAGAAATCATATGAGAATAAGACACACCCAAAATCTAAAACATATTACGCATCAGGTCTATCTGAAAATATGGTTGAAATAGATTGTATAATGTTAAAATAATTTCACATCTATTTTGAATTTTTCAGGAAGGTGCCAGAAATTCCGACACATAATAAACTCTTTACAAAAGGGGTGTACTGTAAAGAGTATCCCTTTTTTAAACTTTTGAAGTTAGTAATTTTTTGCCCAACTGGTGCTAACATTTGAGTAGTTCGATTTTAAGTGAAGCTTACAAAGTGGCTTAAAAAAATATTAAACCGCTTACGGTTAAAACATTGGTATTTTTATTTGGTTAAGCAATACCAGGTCTGGAAGATAACTATTAGAGACCAAAAAAGTACCTTTTAAGAATTCTAATTACCTCGTGTTAATTTGTATTTATCCATAGCACTAAGGTCAATTCTGTTTACTACATCAGTCAGGTAATCTAATTTTTCGAATATTTTATTTATCGCCATTTGGTGTTCAGAACCAATTATAAACTCGCCTGTAAAAAACTGAAGAAACTTCTCATCTACTATGCCATTTCGGTGGGAGTATAAATGCCTAATCTGCAATATTTTTTCAATTTTATTTTGCTCATCTTTATTCAAAACCTTCAAATCGCTAATCTGTTTGGTATCTTTTATAAAGCCTCTTACACTACCTTTTTGAAGTTTTCCTATTTTTTGTTTTGCACAAAACTTCACGAAGTCCTGTAAGTCAGCACAATTGAGCATTTCTTCAATTGTAACAGTTTGTTGTGACTTCAAGGTATCAGGATAGGCTAGAAAAATTTCGTATAATAGATCTGAAAGATAGGTCTCAAAGTTGTCTACAACAGAAGAAAACAAAATCCTGCTAAGAATTTTACCTTCTTGATTGGCTGTTGGGTTTTCAGGATATAAAATATCCCCTAAATCATCCACAATCTTTAAAATGCTTTGATAGTGTTCTATAAAACTGATTTTGGCATATGTAGCATCGTTCTTGAGCTTTTCTAAATGAGAATTGATTTGCTTTATTCTTTCGTAACCACCCGTATTAAAATTCACGGTAATAGGGTCTGTAAGCTGTGTTCTACTCCCTTTACGGATGTATGCCTTACCTTCAACAGAAACAATTGAATCAGATTTATCTACTTTTATGGCGTATAGTTTTTTATCTTCAATTCTTACGTATTGGTATTCAATGTTCGGTTTAGGAGTTAATAAATCCAAAGCTTTATGAGTAATTGTATTGGCGTGAAAATCCTCGCTCAAACCATTAATCTTTGAATCATCAGTAACACCTAAAATGAGAAATCCACCTTCTGTATTGGCAAAAGAACATAATATTTGCGCTACATTTCTAGAAGGTGGCAGCACTGCCTTGTATTCTAGGGTTTGGCTCTCAGGTTGGCCAACTATTTTTTTTATATCTTCAATCCAATCCATAATTAAACTGGGATTTTATTAATACCTGTAGTTTTAAGTATAGTACCCAAAGTTAAATGTTTTGGGTCGTCCTTACCGTTATCAATCCACAGCTCTGCATTAGTGTAATCTAAGGTATCTTTCTCTGAAGAATAAAAGACAATTACTTGTCCATTATCCGATGGTCTAATTACAATATGAACATCTACACCATTTTTTTTAATACCACCCAAAACAGTCGTTGCCAATTCGTCAATATCTGCACAATCATAATCTATGTGGCTCTTCAAATACTCAATTATATTTTTCTTCGAGCGTTCTATCAATTGTTGGGCATATAGGAACATATTGGCATTTGGCCTTGAAGTATGATTAAATAGAGCTGCCAAATCTTTATCCTTTAAAGCTTCTTCCAATTCGTCCATCGAGGTCACGCCTAGGCCTGCTAAATCTTCTTGGGTAATTTCTGCTTTTTTATGATGACCTTTTGAGTTTTCCAAAGCGGATTTTAGCGCATCCAAACTTGTTACATTATATTCTTTTAACAATCCTGAAAGCTGCTCTGCTTGGTTAAACGTTTGCAGCAAATTAGGGTCATCTTCAAGAGCCTTGGCCACTTTTGAAAGTTGAGACAAATCTGCTTTGCTGCGCATAACTTTGTAAAGGTTTTCTTTATCCTTAATGGTATTCATAAAAAGTTTAGCTCTATGCCTGTAGGTTTCCCCAAAAAACTCTTGACACTCTTGTGGATTTTGCACTTCAAACCATTCTGAAAGACGGCTAATTGCAGTTATAGTGTTTTCCTCTTCTGTATTTGCCTTTTTAATTAATGTAGATATTTCACTTGCAATATCCTTCTTCTCTTTCTTATAATATTTTGCTCCAAAATGTGCATTTTTATTGAGTAGTAATACATTCCAATTTTTACCGAGAAATTTAAGTATGCTTATTAATTCCTCATCGTCAATATTATCAATAAACAAATCTGATTTAAAACAAAAAGCACCTTCCTTATTAGGAATAAAGGCTAGGTCTTCGAAGAGTGTAGCATTGCTGGTTACAGAATAAATAAACTCAGCAACCTCATTATACCATTTAAAAGTTTCTGTTTCGTTCTTGTCAAGTTCTTCGCCCAGCTTTTCGATACTACCTTGTTTTTCTAAATCTTTTGCCAGTTCGTTATAATCAAGCGTGTTCCAATCTGACCAAGATATTTCTACCCATTCTTGTATATGGCTCCGCTTACAAACGGCATCATTGTATAAATCATAGGTGTATTTCCAAAGTTGTTCACGGATATCTTTAGAAAAACTTTTTGAAGGAAACCAGACTTCCTTTGGCAGTTTTTTTTCTGTTGAGTTCCTTTCAAGTTCAACAATAGGTTTTGTTAGTAAATAAGTTCTCAAAGGATTTTGAATACTTTCCCTATACCAATTTTCATCAAAATATTTTTCGTTTGTATCGGGCAATTTTGTCTTTGCCATATTGAAAATATCATAGAAATTTTCAGATGATACTTTATCCAAAAGTGACTTATAAAGCTCTAGGGCTTGCTCTAATAAAGACTGATTTTCAACCACCTCAGAATCATCACTACCCTTTAACCATATCCCATCCCTTTCTATTTGTGGATTAAAATAAAAACTATTTACTATCACAGGAAAATGAAATGCTTCTGTGCCAATGAGCGGGAAATCGCAAAACAACTTAGGTATATCTTTGTGGCTCTTTATCTTAAAGCCTTTATCAACTTTTTCAATTTCGGCTGCAACTGTTATTTTCGAATCTGAAGCATTTAAAATATGGATTTTGGAAATTATTCCATTGCAGTTCTTATTAATGGTAAGTATAGATTCGTTGTTGCCAGGTTCAGCTTTAGAGAATGCCAAGACTTCATTTTGAACGTTGTCCAGAATCTCAACTTTCTCAATATTTTGTATAAAAGTTAATACATATGGAATCAGTTTCATAAACTCCTCTGTACCGACCCTTGCTATTTCTTTTTGGTGTGCTGTATGCAGATGATACTTGAACGATGTATTATATTCCTTTTGGTCATAACCATCTTCTATTTCTTTAGTTGAATTATGAAATCCTTTCCAAGCATTTTCGATTTTAGGAACTAATTGAGTCGTTGTGCTTCCTTCTCTATCCAAAGGAAATTGAAAGCGAAACAACTCAAAATCAATAGTCTCTACGATACCCGAAACGTCTATAACTTTTGAGAGCAGATGAGTAGTTAAAAAGCCTGTTCCGAAACGACCGGTTCGCGTAGTTTTCTCGCCTTCCTCAACTTCTTTGGATGAGATTTGATTAATGAGACCTCTGATGTCTTTTTCGGTAAAATGGATACCATTATGTCTAAAAACCACTTGGTCTTCATCCAACTCTATTTGCACAGATATTTTTCTGTCTGGATGGTCGGCAATACTGTCCTTGGCATTTTGTAATAGTTCCCAAGCCCATCGTCCCTGATTATTCTCTACTGTTTTATCTAGATTATGTAATCGTTTTTTGATTTTATCGGCAATAGACCTGTTACCATCTTCTTTTCTGCCTTCCTCTATTGATTGTATCATGCCATTTAGCCTTATTTTTTATAGTAATTATTTGGGATTATTCAGTTAGTTTTAGATATCCGTTACTTCCAAGTTCCTTATATACATTTTGGAAAGATGCTACTAAAGTCTTGGGTGATGTGTTCTTGTTGACCACAATTTGTATTTCGTCAACTTCAAAATGAATTGAGCCTTCAAATCCAAAAATTTCTACAGTACACTTTGATAAATCGCTAGTAGAGTAGTCTACATCGATTATATCTGGATTGTCTATATCTTCAATATGATTAATCAAGTCTTTAATATCTATGTCTTTTTCCATTCTCAACGTCAATGTGTTAAATTCCTCCTCAAAAGCCTCGTTGAACTTATCGCTACCAATGGTGTCACTATTTTTGAAGTTTTCTATACTTCTTGTAAGCACATATTCATTTGCGGAAGTTTTAGATTGGGTTACACCAATAATATAGTCGAAATAAACCGTTGAGAGTTGACCATACCCATTTTCGATTACAGTTTCCTGAAAGTCTTTTAGTTTAAATTTTAAAATTCTTCTCAATAATTCTGTAACATCATCCAATTCTTCACGAATAAGTTCTTTAGCAATTTTTTGAATCCAACTCTCGTGATAATCATCGATTATTTTTGGTGCTTTATTACCATCTTTAAAACCTGGAAGTTTTCGAACATAGTCTTCTTCGGAATAAGAAAACACGGCTTCTTTAAACTTAAAACCCTTTGCTTTTGTTTCAATTTTCCTAGTTTCAAAAAGTTTGGTCAAATCTGCGACAATAAATTTTTCATCCGTTTCTTTACCAAATTTAACAGGTGTTTGATTCTTTTTTTCGGGTGTTATAAACTTTACTCTTTTTGAAGTATTATGCTTGAGATATTTTTGTAATTGGTCACTAAACAAAAGATTTTCAATATAAATATCCTTTGCATTTCCTTGTAGAGCTTGAATTAAATAATATGACCACACACCGTGATTGTGTTCCATATCAGCTTGTGATTTTTCATCACTCTTGCAAGAAGCAAATACAATTAAATGTTCTGCATCTCTATAAATATACTTTAGGTCATCAGTTAAAAAATCACTTATAGGACTTCTCTCTATTCCACTAAATTCTATACCACTATGACAACAATCTAAAAAGACAATAATTCTAGTTGATTCACTTTTTTCAAGTTGTGAGATAATTGAGATAATTGAAATAGTAGAAGTTTCAAGACTATCTAGTTCAGTATCAACACAGGATATTATATTTACGCCATCAACAAAAAACCCGTGACCAGCGTAATATAAAACTATGGTATCATAGGCCTTAGCTGTTCGAGAAAGTTTTCTTATTTTATTTTCAATGGTAGTTTTTGTAGTCTTTGCACCGTCCAACAATTCAAGATTACTCTTTTTGCCCCCTAAATTTATTAGGCTTTCTCTGAATTGTTTGGCATCGTTATTAGCAAATTTTACTTTTGATATTTTCTTAGAATCATTGTATTCTTCAACTGCAATAATAAGCCCTAAATAATTTTTCATTGTACATTCTTAGCTGTTGTAGCACTATGTTATCGTCTGTTTCACAAACAGCTCCAAATCCAAGTTTTACAAATATTTTATTGGATGACTCATCATATTTATCCGTCAGATCATAATATATTATCAAATTCTAAGCACTTTGGAGCAAACCAAAATCGAACATAAAATGCTTTAGAATAAAACTGTCATTATGTTCAGATTCGTAGTAAGAATCGTGTAAATTATGTGTTTTTGATTTCAAAAATTCAGGCACCCTGTCGTCTTTCTTTAAAAGCTTATTAATTCCATCTACAGTTTTCTCCATATCTCCTTCAAGTACAAATCCAAGTAGGCATCCGTTCTCATATTTCTTTGAAACGAAGTTGTTAATTCCAGTATCAATATAACGTCGTTTTAAACCAGAATCTTTTTCCTTAAGGTTTTTGGCTTCCATATGGTATTCATACTCTAAGGATGAATTTATGGTAACCAATCTAAGGTCTATTCTGGGCAGTTTCGCTGCAAAACCTTTTTCTTTTTTTATAGCATCTTTTGGTAAATGCTGCTCAACATTTGTAACGATACTCCATTTTAATCTTAGTGGATTTTCCTTGATGTGTTCGTGCAACTCCGAAGTAATGTCATTTTCATCCCAGTTTAGTTTGATGACCTTGGTTTCCATAGCTGAAACATAAGATTCTGTTATCAACTGAAAGCATTTTTCTTCAAAGCCTCTTTTGAAGCTGGCAACTATTACTTTGTTTAATCCCATTTATTATACTTCATTAAGGATTTCCAGTATTAATTCTGAAGCATCTTCAATCGCCATCGATTGAGTCCAGAATCTCCTCTGATTGGGACGAACAATAAAAATCTCATTACCTGTCTTATAGTTTAATTTTTTTCTGAAATATATATTAGTTGCTTTTTTTTGCCATAATTCTTTATCCAGGTCCCGCAATATGTTGTGTATATCCACACTAGATATTGAAACTTCCTTTTCAGAATCTCCAAACGCAACCTTAGTTATCATTAAAGGTGAGAAATGACTTATATTTTCATAGACAGTACAATTAGCATACAGGTTCTGATTTTGTAAAAAGTCATTTAAATGCTGTGAAACCTTTATGGCATAAGCTTGAATTTCATCTTTGCTGGTTGGACCAAGAACATATTGATATTTCTTGATTAATAATGGAATTGTGAATTCAATAAAATTGTCTACAATTAAACTTTCGTCCATTGAAAAGTCAAAACATTTAGATATATAGCTATCAACCTCCTGTTCAAACTTATTTGTATTTGTGCTGAAAATTTTAGACTTATCAATTATCATCCTATCGTAAATTTCAGCAAGATGATATAAGTTCTTTTTAGACAAGGAAAATGGTAGTCTATAAACTTCATTAGGTTTGATTTCTTCTCTTTCTATTCCGATAGATGCAGAACATAAGAAAAGATAATAATAGGCAAGTTTTGAGTTGATAAAACAAGTTAATCCTTTAAGTATTTTTGAATCAGTATGACTAAGACCTAAAACTTTACTATTAAACGAACAAGCTTCATCTTCATACGAAGCACAAATTTTCCAATTGGAAAGACCTTCTTTAATTAAAATATGTGGTGCAAAATAAGTTTTTTTCGCTCCCACGCGTCTAAAGACATTAATTGCAGGCAAATCATCTAGTAGCACACCATAATGCTTAGCGTATATTTCCTTTGACCTCTGAGTAAGCCCAGAATTCAAGTCTGAAAATGAGTGTGAAATGTACCGTCTAATATTAGTTGGGGCAATGTATCTATTTGGAATCTCGTTATCTACTTTAGGATTTTTAGTGGAATTATTCAAAAACTGCAACCCAGAACCTCTATCAATTTTTTCATCCGAAATAAATTGTTCGAGACTGCCTGAAGCATTTAGCTTCCGTATCAAATTTATATCCCCAATTCCACCCCACATTGCAATTTTCCAAATTTTTGAAGTTGGCTTTTTACATTCTTCTCTTGGAAGATATTTTAAATCTGTACCATCTATACTAACACCTTCTATAACATTGGATTTAATATAAGTCTTAGGGGCATAATAGACAATTGTGTCAGATTTTTTCTTTGGTGGTTTTTTTCTATAAAAAACAATACTGATTGGTCCAGTTGCCGAACCAAACAATTGACCGCCAAAGTCTTTAGGGGCATTCCTTAAAATTGAAAAATTATATATCTTCTCAACATAGCAGTCGTTGAAAAGCCACTTTCTAAAATTTTGATATGTTATTTTGGTATTTGTTAGTATTTTAGTATTGAAAATTAAAGCGATTTCTCCATCTTCAGAGAACGTTGTTGCCTTATGTAAAAATGGAAGAACCATTTCTTTAGCGAAACTGAATTTATCGCTATAATCGCGAATAGATTGGGATAGGTTTTTAGTTCCAAACGGTGGATTTCCCACCACTAAATCGAAATCAATTTTTTCTACTTCAGGATTCTGTTGAATCGTATCACTACGAAACAGATTGTTACCTTGTTCTACTAGAGTATCGTCCAAAGGGTCGTTTATCAAATAGGGTAAACGATAGTCCTTATTCTGCCAAATCGTTTTAGGATTCAAGTTATCTACCAAAGCTAAATAAAGACTAAATGCCGCTACCTTGATGGATTGAGGGTGTATCTCTACGCCAAATATATTATCCGTTAGTAGCTTCTTCAACTCATTAAAGTCCGTAAGTTTTTTTGCGTTAGCATTTTCGTGACGCTTGACCAAACGTTTAAAACTTTCAACCAGAAAAATACCGGAACCACAAGTAGGGTCTAATATCTTGACTTCAAACTTTTTTTCCGACCTTGATATCGGCAACTTCTCATTTAATATAAGCTCTACTAGAGATGGCGGTGTATAATATGTGCCTGTATCTTGCTTTAATGTAGGGTTTATTTCAGTAAGAAAATTTTCATAAATTTCACTCAATAATTCTATTTGAATAATACTAAAATCGAAAAGGCGTAAATCTTCAAAAAGATTCTGCTGAAAGGAATTGTCATTGCCGTTGATAAAACACTTTCGGATAATTTGTAGATGTTCTCTAGAGATTGACTCATTGCTATCTAAAGTAAAAACATTACCATTGAAATATTCTTCCAGTTTCTGAAAAAGGGAATATGTTTTATCTGCATCGTCAAGAATATCAAAATAAGACTGAGCTCCTTTTTTTATTTCTGAATAGAATTTTGCATCCGTAGCTCCTCTATCTTCTAAATACAAAAGAAATAGAGAACGCATTATTATTTTATGGATAAGGTTTATTTCTAATCCCTCTATTTGTAGTTGCCTAGCGGTATATGTAAGGCTTTCTACAAGGTATTTATCGACCCTTCTTTGAAGGCTTATCTTCTTTCTAATCTCAAACGCCTCTTCCAATGTCCATATGATACCTGTATCAATAGCAATGGTGGAAAAAAGATTTTGAAGCTGTTTGAGTTTGGTTTTATCCGAGAACTTGTAAGACTCTATTTCGAGTGTTTTTAGTTCTTTCTTGTAATCAAAATCATCAGTTTTAATCAAAAGAGGTTTCTCTGCACAATTGTAAATACGAATTTCAGTTTCCGAATAAACGTAAAGAAAAATTACTTTTTTAAAGTTCCAGATTTTTTTTTGAGCAATCGCAACTTGTCGAAGAGCTAAGTCATCAAATTTTTGAACTTTCTTTAAAAAAACCGCAGGATAACTGTTGTGATTTTCGTCGGTACTGAAATAAATTTCATCAATACCGAAGTCTTTAACCTGATTGATTACAACTAATTGACTTTCAGAAACGTGATTGGATTCCGAAGTAACAGAGACAGCCTTATCTAAGCCTAAATTTTCTATTATATTAAAATCAATCATATCGAAAGTTGTCCAAAATATCTGTCCGTTAGTTACATACTAAATTAATTCCAAAGGTACAAATGATTTTGCAATTATGATAATCGAAGTTTTACTATTATTTAGAAATATTCCGACAAATTGGACAAAACAACTACTTTACTTGTTAATTGATTCATCATTAGTAGTATAACTACGGACCTTAATTTAAACTTAACTCTTTACATAATCCGCTTTTTGTAAAGAGTTTTACTTCTATTATAGAATCATTTTTGGAATTAGCCAAAAAATTCATACTACCTAATAATTATTTGATACGGCAAGATGAAAACTATAATATTTAAGATAATTTATTATCTTTTATCTACACTCCCCTTATCAAAAGCAACCAAATTAAACAACTGTCGCATTCTTGAACGTACCCGATTGCCATAACGTTCCTCTAATTCTTTGGCATTTAGGTTTGTGGTTGCGTGGGTCTTAACTTTATGACTTAAAAATAAATCATAGCGGGAAAGTAGGATTTCGCCCATTACATTACAATCTTTTCCAAAATATCTTCCTGTAGGTTCTACGCCCAAATCATCAAAACAATAAAATTGTTTATCCCCATAGTTTTCAATGATAGAATAACCAATGTTGTTGAATGCAAAAGTGATGTTTCGGGTTGGGATAACCTCATAGGATTTATAATGTGGCACAATATGGCGTAACAGTTTAATAAAACTGGTTTTACCCGATCCAACAGGGCCAGAAAGTAAGACCCCTTTGTTGATGTCGATATTCAATTTTTTGCAATTAGCTTCATCCTTGATATAATAATTGCAGAGCTTGAATAAAATATCCCTGTCTTCTTCAAAAATTTTGAATTTCTTGCCAAATAACAGTTTTCCTTTGTCATTGAGGTAAATGAGCATTTTATCAAAATCATAAAGCATTTGATTGTCTTTCAATTCTCCCAATGAGTATTGAACGCTACCTTCAATTATGATATGTGGTTTGTTAGTATTCATAAAGGTTCATTATAATTTTTGTTTGAGCTTGTCTTTAGGTTGTCCGTATTTTGGCTAACCGCTACCATTGTTTTTTTTTGTTTAAGCTCTTCTGCTTTTATCATCCAGTTACGAGCTGTGGCGTGCCAATCTACAATTTTTGTTTTACCACCTACTTTCCAGCCGATACCTTGGTAGTGGTTGTAAAATTTTTTAGCTTCCAATTCTGGCCAATTTTCTTTTTTAAAAAAATCAATGATTTCATTTTCATTTTTTGGCTTGTCAAGTTTATTCTCGTTTATAATGTTTTTTACTGTTTGTATATGTTTGTTTTTAGATACCAGCGCTTGTCCATTGCTTGTCCCGATATTGGTACGACTTGGGTACAGAGCTTGTCCATCACTTGTCCCAAAATTGAACATCTTGATTCTGCTACCTTTAAAAGGATTGTGTGAGGGTTCGTACAAAAGGTATTTCCAATGGTGCAGTTCTTTGATGCAACGATGGTAAGTTGTTTTTGAACCAATCTTTGAAAACCGCATTGCTTCTTCTCGATTGATATAGAATTCCATAGGAAAGTGATAGTTATTCCACAACTGAAATAATGCCACGTACAAACTGATGTGTGTGGGATTTAAACGGCTGTCTTTTGAGAATTGTAAGAATACTGCGTTCAAATGTTTTATGTAGTTAACTTGTTCCAAAACAAACTAGAATTTATTATGAATTTTGTTATTTTCCATCACGCCCATTATTTCCTCATAATCGTAATAGAGAACGCCCCCCACTTTAGTATAAGGCAATGTTCCGTTGATTCTAAGGTTTTGAAGTGTCCCTGAGGAAATACCTAAAATTTTCCTGACTTCAGGGGATTTTAGCCACCTTTTGGTAATATGTCCAGATTGGTTATTGAGTAGTTCTTTGATATCATCGAGCAGTTCCAGTTTGAACTCTCGAAGGTCATCTGTGGTAATAATACTTGTAGGCATAATAGAACGGATTAAAAGAAAGGGACTACCGTTTTGCTTTCATCTAAAATGATAGGCCCTGACCTGATTTGACTTTCGTTCTACAAAATTGAGGTAGTTTGATGGATTTTATTCACAAGTTGAAACCAAGCTGGTAGAAAATTTAACATTATTCTTATTGTGCTTTTTTGATGCCATTTGTAAGTGCGAAAAGAGGATTTTGTATAAAAAAAATATGTGCAGATGTATAAAAGAATACAACCAAGTTGGTGTCAACTTGGTTGTATTCTTAACATTTAAAGTAATTTTTAAAATTTAATTATCTGTGTCCTCAATTCGTCTTAAAAGGGCTATTTTAAGCTTATCCAAAAATTTAGTTGGGTCGATAGTTCTCCCACGAATGGCAATAAATGTTCTGTAAATGTCCCCTAAATCAATATTGAATATTAACTCAAAGGCTTTGGTAAGCTCTTTAATATCTCCTTGTATAGAACCTGATGCTATCAAAGCATAAATTAGCTCTACCAAATCCGTTTTTGATGCTGCACATTGAAGGTCAATGTTCTTTTTAGAAAGCGGTTTCATATTAGAGAAAGAAAGATTTTTAAGTTTAGATGTTGCATATTGATTGGCTAGTCGAAGTGCCATAAATTGTGCTAACATCATATCTTTTGGTGTGTTAAATTCGGGATCCATTAAATAAGGACAGGACGGTGTTGATGTTGGTAATCTATCATTCATTTGTCTCGTGAAATAAAATCTGTCTAGCTCATTATTGCCCGATTCAATGTATTGACCAAAATCAATATTTTGCAGAAAAAAATTATTATAATAAGCTAATCGTTTTTTAATAAAGATTATTTGTTCATCCATATCCCCTTTAGGAATTTGGACTTCAATAGAATAAATTTCTTTATGATAGATTAATTGTAATAGTGGTACTTGTTTTATTTCTTTGAAAAAGAAAATTTCTTTGTTTTGATTTTGAAAACCATTTGTTAAAATTTCTTTTCTAAAAGTTGAAAGTGAATCTCTGCATAACAAAATAACCTTTCGAGCTTGATCGGTAATTTTTGGTGTAGAAGATTTTATTTTGTCAATCTCTTTTAAGAGCTTTTTTGATAGTAGTAATAGCTTCATAACATTCCATATTTACAGCTCTAAACTGCATATGGGGTAATAGCAAAATTTTAACTACGGGGTGGCGTGTATAACTTTGATTCCATAAACAGTAGGTCGACTGGGTAATAATTTATGACTTCTTTTATTTCAGTCATTGACGTATTGGTTAAGATTAGAAAGTAAAACTATTAAAATGCCGATTTAAATCAGCATTACATTAACGTAATTAAATACGGGTACATACGTATTTTTGTACGTAAATTATTACTAAACAAGTTTTATTATCAATGATAACTGCTGTTAGGGAAAGAATGTCCATTTTTTCTTTTTAGTGAACCGTTTAACAAATTCAACTTTGTTTTTTACGCCTGTTTTTTTGAAAATATTTGATGCGTGTTTTGAAACCGTTCGTTCAGTTATGAAAAATTCATTCCCAATTTTTCGGTATGACTTTTTGCTTAAAATGGATAAAGAAATCTCTATTTCTCGTCGGGTTAAACTTTGATAAATTAATTTTGAGTCGATTAATTTATTTTTGTTCGCTTTATAAAGTGCAAATACTTCGAACATTTTGCCTTTGTTCTCAAGAAAATAAAGATATCGTTCAATCTCAATAGTTGTTACGGCATAAAAAGCAATATTCATAACAGAAAATGTCAGCCATTGATAATCCCCAATAGCCGTCAATATAGGGAGTAATACAATGGAACTAACAGAAAATATAGAAAGTGTATTACGTCTAGAAGTGAAGGAATTTGAAGCTGGGTGTTTTTTGATTCTTTCGATAAATGCCCAAATAAAATAAAATCCAACAACTGCAATTGGAAGCGTAAACAATAATCTTGCTACAAATAGAGATTGAGTTATAAAATACGGAATAAGAAATAATACTAAAAAGCTTAATGAAACTAAAATAGAAATATTCCAAATTGAGAACTGAAACCGAAGAATAATAATATCATATTCCTTGTACAAATAATAAATAAGGTAGATACAAAGTGTTATAGCTACTGTATAAGTAATGATATACTGTAGAATAAAAGGTCCAGAAAAACTTCCAAAAGGTAGAAATCCACCCGTAAAGTTGTAAATAATGTACAGTAATCCTAAGTATAAATACCGTTTCAGACCAGAACGTTTAAGCCTTTTAGATTGATAAAATGCAAACAATACAATGAACGTATCTACGAGTAGATAGAAAAAAGTTGTCCAATGTATTGAGGTTCCAAACATTCATTAGCTTTTTATAATTCTTTCAAATCTATTCTCGGATACATTCTTCAAAACATTGTCCCAATTGAAAACTTGATTGTGCATAGCGATATAAGTTCCGTTTTTTAAGTCTTCAAAGGCTTCCATTGCAAAATTCAGGTTGGCAACAGCATCAGAATTAGGATCTGTTCCTAAAATAAATGCTCCAGTCAATACAATGGTTTTGTCAAGGTTATACAGACCAATATATTGGACAGTCTGGACCATGGTAAGAGTGCCGTGGGTAATAAGGATTTTATCTTCTTTAATTTTTGATATTTCTGATATCAAGATTTGTCTATCTTCATTCGTGATAAATCGACTATCCTTAAAAAAAATTGACTTTACAATATAATCGTAAAGTATTTCAAGCTTTTTCATAAGCTCGGTAATGGACATTGGCGATTTCGTTTGAAATTGACCAAGGGTTTCGTGTTCGAGACCTTCTATAGTGCCACCCGTAGTAATTATGTGTATCTTCATTTTATTGATTCTCTTAAGTTCTTTATTGTGTACAATAGGCTTTATTGTCATAGAAAAATTATATCCCATTGTCTTGGTATTAGACGTGTTTGTTAAAACCACCATTTAGTATAATTTTTCGCAGCTATTATTTTAATAACCGTTAATGGAAGTATTATTTTAAAAATTTTCAAAACTTCTTCATAATTATTACACCACTGATAATTAATAGCATACCCATAATTCGGCCAATACTGATTGGTATTTGTTGTGCTCCCATTATTTGATAGTGTTCCATCAGCATGGATATTAGCATTTGTCCGGTAACTACTAACCCGAATGTTAATCCTGGTCCTATTTTAGGAAAGGCAATTACAATAATTGTAACATAAAAAGCTCCCAATATTCCTCCTATCCATGCATAAGTTGGAGCTCCTTTTATTCCTTTCAAGGATACATTCTGAGAAGTTAAAAGAATGTAAATCACTAAAGCTAATAAACCTATGGCAAATGATATCATTGAGGCATGGACAGGACTACCACCCGTCTTAGCTAGTTTATTATTCATGCTGGACTGTATAGGAAGAAATGATCCAGCAATAAATGCCATTATAATCCAAATAAATTTTTCCATTTCGTTTAAGTTATAAAGTTTGGTTATAATTGGATACACTCCTAATTCAATTGCTGTACTAATTAATATAGCTTCCTAACACTATTCATCCCTAGCTCAGTTTCCATCTCCTATGGCTCCAAAGCCACATTTCTGGGGTTTCAATAATGGTATTTTCTAAACATCGTGCATATTCATCTACAATTTTATATTCTTCCGATTGTGATGGAAATTCCTCAATCAGGTTAAAACATAGTTGATAATGCCCCCTCTTTATTTTGGTGAATCTAGGAAAGAGGACAACATTATCGGTTTTCTTTGAAATAGTGTTAGCACCAAGGTAGAATGCTGTTTTCCTATTCAAAAAATCACACCAGTGGATGGCACTTTCCTTTCTTGGGCTTTGGTCGCCAATGATACAATTCATTACTGCCTCGGGATTGTTTTTTTGTGCAATTATCGTCCTATATCCCTTGAACTCCTCAATACATCGTACACCGAACCGCTCCCGTATAAGAAGAATAAGTCCATTGAAATAACGATTGTTTAGGGGGCGGTAAAACGTATTGGATGGATAAGTCAATATCAAAGGTAAGTATACAAGCAACTCCCAATTCCCTTGGTGAGCCGTGTACAATAGAATACTTCTACCATTTTTTAGAAAATCCTCAATAATTTTAGGGTTTTTTAGACTTAGTCGTTTTTTAGCTCCTTCTTTGCTAATCGTCAATGTTTTAAGTGATTCAAAAATAATATCGCAAAAATGATGGTAGAACCGTTTGGAAATATCATTAATTTCATCTTTGCTTTTTTCAGGAAAGGCCTTGTAAAGATTGTCTAAGACCACTTTTTTTCGATATTGTATGATATAATATAAAAGACCGTAAATACCATCGGAAAAGAAGTAAAGCAAGCGCATCGGCAATACCGAAAGCATATAAAACGGAAAATATTTTATGGTCTTATGAAATTTCATATTTGTAATTGTAATTAGTGAACACAGATTTCACTTTGTTCAAAATTTATTATTATTATTATTATTAGTAGTAGTATTAGTATCTCATCCCTTGGAATTAGAGTTTAGTTCAATTTCAAACTAAATTTACTTTCTTAAAAAACCTTCCTTTACAAGGCTTCAGAAAGGTTAGCATTTAACGCTCTCTTTTAGGTCGCTGAGGTTGTTAAAGAAGGGCTTGTTGTCATCTATCATGTTAACTACAATCTGCAATCAAACGGACTTACTTTTTTATTCCCGTTTTTTTTCAGTCTACAAATACCAAAACTGGAATTTTCCTCGTAATAGACTTCAATAATGTCGTTCTTACTAAACTTAATTGTTTTAAGGAAATAGTATAATAACCGTATAATCTCTTCGAGACTAAGATCATTTTTATTTAATGAAATCGAAATCTGGCTTTTGAGAATTTGACTTACCCCATTTTTATCAAGGTATTTGGCCAATTCTTCAATAATTCCTTTATTTTCTATGCGATAGCTTACAACAAACATTATTTATATGTAACACGTTACGACCATCTTTTACCAGATACCACTCTTGGTTTGCGGTCTTGAAACATTTAGGCTTGACTAGAGGTCAATAGCCTTTCTTTAATTTAATCGAACCGCTTCTTCTATAGGAATCTTGCCTTCCAGAATTTCAAAAGTTTGATTTTGTCCTACTCCTTCATCCAAAACTTCAACTAGGGTTTCGGCAACATCGGATCTTGATATACTACCGCTTTTGTTCAATTTGGAACCGAGTTCGATTCTTCCCTTACCATCTTCATTTGTCAATTGTCCTGGTCTAACGATAGAATAACCCAAACCACTTGCCCGCAAATGCTCATCGGCGTTTTGTTTTGCTTTCAAGTACGCTTCAAGATCTTTATTTTTGGAAGGATTATCTGCTCCCATAGAACTTAACATCACGAATTTTTCGATTCCAGCTTGTCTTGCCGCATCGATTAATCGTTTAGCTCCTTCTTGGTCTACACCAACTACGTTTTTGCCTTTTGACCCAGCGGCGAAAATGATTTTATTAATTTGGGTGACCACTTGGCTCAAGTCCTCTTCTAAATCTGCTAGTACCGTCGTAACATTTTCGCTTTCAAAATGCTCTTTTTGCTTTTGCTGACTAACCATGGCAACTGGTTTATAGGTGCCTGATTTTTGAAGTATATCAATAATGATCCTTCCTGTGGTGCCATTAGCACCAGCTACCAATACATTTTTTTTCTCGTTATTCATTTCTTTTGTTTTTAATAGTTATTTTCTAGGTTTTCCTCTTTCATATTGTTTAGGCCAATTTGGTACGATATGCACTTGATCTGCTCCTATTAATGAGAAATAGGGATTTCGTAGCATCTCCCTACCTATAAAAATTAAATCGGCTTCATCTCTGTCCAAAATATCATCGGCCTGATAGACATCCGTAATTAAACCTATAGCACCCGTCGCAATGTTTACTTCCTTCCTGATCCTTTCGGCAAAAGGAACTTGATAGTTTGCTTTTACTGGAATATTTTGTTCTCTTACCACTGCTCCAGAGGAACAATCTATCAAATCGACTCCGTTTGTTTTTAACAATTTTGCTACTTCCACAGACTCGTCTATAGTGTGACCACCAGGTGCCCATTCTTCGGCTGAAATGCGTACAAAAAGGGGCATTTCTTGCGGTATTAAAGAACGGATACCTTTAGTTACTTCAATCAATAGGCGCATACGGTTTTTAAATGAACCTCCATATTTATCCTCTCTTTTATTTGTTAGTGGCGATAAAAATTGGTTCAACAGATACCCATGTGCTGCATGTATCTCAATAATATCGAATCCAGCGCACACGGCTCTTTTTGCAGCATTTACGAATGACTGTATGATAGTTTGAATTTGTTCAATAGACAATTCCACAGGTGTAATATCATCCTCATAAAATGGCATAGGCGTCGGGGCAACAGTTTGCCAACCACCTGCTATTGGGCTAATTTGTTTTCCTCCTTCCCAAGGCGGCTGGCAGCTTGCCTTTCTACCAGCATGAGACAACTGGATGCCTGACGAAACACCTTGTGCTTTAATAAAGGTTGTGATACGTTTTAAGGGTTCTATTTGTTCATCCGACCAAATTCCTAGGTCTGATGGTGAGATCCTTCCCTCTGGTGAAACTGCCGCTGCTTCCGTAAAAACGAGTCCGGCATCTCCAACAGCACGCGAACCTAGATGTACAAGGTGCCAGTCATTTGCCAAGCCATTTTCTGCACTATATTGGCACATTGGTGATACTACAATTCTGTTTGACAATTCCAATCCTCGAAGGGTATAGGATGAATATAATTTTGACATATCATTTTTAGTTTTAGTGGAATGTTTATCCAAGGTGGAAGATTACTTTAGAATAGATTATCCTGCGATTATAAAAGCTGATTTTTAGCATCCAATTGATTAAATAATAGAGTAGTGGTCACTTTTGGAAAGAAGCCGACCACCATAGCCTAATAAGACTTATACCAATTAGTTAATACTATTTTTTTTAATAGAAAATAGTATTAACTAAAAATACACAGAGCCTTATTTATATTTCATGGTCTATACTTTCAGTAACTATTAGTATATTTTATTTGTTTTCTTTCATTCTATCAAAAGTTTAAATGACTTTTTTGTATATATTAATTTCTGCCTTTTTTCTCAAATACTCAGCCATCTGAGGAATTATTCTTTTAAAATGTTCTGAAGACATATGATTGTTTAAATCTTCTTCTGTTTCCCATTCTTCTAA
>TARA_R110002167_G_scaffold366451_1_pt1 | contig 23026 bp, 30 predicted proteins | sample TARA_R110002167 | Tara Oceans TARA_R110002167 (sample SAMEA4398238) | marine metagenome | biome: Polar Biome; feature: [MES] marine water layer (ENVO:01000295) within the mesopelagic zone...; material: water (ENVO:00002006), including particulate matter (ENVO:01000060) such...
TTAGTTTACTCACTTAACGAGGTGTCCAAAACTATTGGATCAGATCACATCATGCTAATTACTATCTAGATGATCTTATTGCCCAGAAAAAAATACTCATTGAAAGTAAAGGAAAATGCATTTTTGAATCATCTATACTTAAATACTTTATAGCTAATCTAAATGAAAAATTAGATTCTAAAACACCTGATGATATTAATTTTTTAAAAAAAGCTATAGCATTATCTTCAGCAAAAACACCTGATATTCCTATTAAAAACCTAACAAAAAAACAATTGGATAGAGCTTTAAAAAAAGTAGATCCTGCAATTATAAAAAAAGCCGTATTAGAGCTACAACCTGATATAATTGAACAAGTTAAAGAAGAGGATAGCTCAAAAACTATAAATATATGCATGGAAAAACTTGAAGAAGAAATTAAAGCATATTCTAGTTTTGACGTTAAAGATGTCACAGCTCTATTTCCATGGGTTTCTCAACCTAGAGCTTATGATAAAATGTCTTTCACTCAAATAATATCCCACTCTCAACAAGAAAGTTCAATATTCGCAGCCTTAGAAAGACAAAGCTTCATCAAAAGTAAAATTTCAATTGCACCAAAATTTAAAAAAGAAACAAAAATCACATTAAATATATTAACCCCAGAGAGTCATTCTAACGGAATCAATATTCATGCAAATAGACATCTATGTGCCATGAATCATCTAGATGAATTTCCTGGAGAGTATTCAATAGTTGCTGCCATGATAAATGATACAGAGGCTCAAGTAATGAAAACATATGGGTTAGCTGATAGAGAGGCAATAATGGATAAACTTTCTCATATGGATTAACTGATTTTCTAATAGGCAAATTATAAAGGGAGAGGGAAATATCAAAGCTTGCCTTCTTCCTTTAATTCTATATATTCCAATAAAGCCCTATATCCCCTTTCTCTTCTAGCTGTCATAACTTCTTCAGCCGTAGCACCACCAAAATAAGAAAGGTTCTGATAAAAAAACCAGTTGATCGCATCATCCCTATCATTGAACCAAGGAGCAACTCGATCAATAACCTTTAACCAAATATCATTATCTATATAAACTTTATCTTTCAAGTCGCTCATTTTTTAATCCATTTATGATGATCGGGTTGCTTATCTAACAACTAAACAAACTGTACATAACAACAGTATAACTTAATAACTCCAGGCATCAATACTCTAAATATTTAAATCAGTCGCGCTATCACGCGATCATATTCTATTGGTGCGTTTACTTTATTGTGTATCTACATTTGTATTTACTTAAAACGCCTAAAACAAAGCCCTGCTTTCAAAAAATATTTTTTTGTGTGCAATGTACATAAATAGTCATATCACCTCTTGGCGGTTCGCTCAGGTATTCCTGTTTGTATTACTAAGAACAATTTAATAAAGGAACTGATATGACAAAGTTAACATTACAGAACACAAAAAATGGTTTACCAATAAGGATAACATTCTTCTAATGGCTGAGTGGACCGCGAGGCTTATTGGCTGGAAAATTGGAGTAGGGGGATTACTGGCAATGCCGTTTAAGGTTTACCGAAATTATAAAAATGATGAGAATAGAGGGGGCATTCTCATCAAAAACATACCTGTTTTGATGAGAATATGGATTTCATTAGGCGACTGCTGCCATTATCCCCTGTAATTGCTTAATTGGCTTAGCGCTCTTCTTCACAAGAAGGTCTTCATTGATTTTTAAGATAACGCTTTTCAGCACATCTGTCGTGTTATCAATATGCGACACTGATTTTAGCAAAGCCAGTTCATCTGAAATTTTTCTACCCTTAAGTGATAAGCGCTTTTCCGATTTACCTGAAGCAAGCTCAGTATTCAGATAATTTGCAATTTTAGATGCAGACTTTTCATTCATTGATAATGCATGAATGTAATATTTAACCAAGCTAGGCACAAAGTCTGTTTCAGCACCAATTTCACTTGTTGCTAAGTTTAGAATATCAATCATATGAGCAGGCAAGCGCACTTCTATAGGTTTACGTTTAGCCTCATGTGCCTTCTTAATAGCAGGTGTTGACTGGTGAGGAATAGCTACAACTCTGTCACATTCATCACAAACACCAGCGAGAATGTTTTTTACTATCCCACTACCATCTGAAAATGGAACATTACGAAGCTTAAAAGTCGTGCCTACAAGCGACTTACAATCTTGGCAAATTGCCTTCGACTTATTTCCAACTTTTAAAATTTTCATATTTCACCTATTAATTATGTACGCTGATGAAAACAGTATCAGGATCTACAAAATACCACTTTACGTACCAATTCTTACCTGAATGCCTAGTTTTTATGATGTGAACATCAATACTCGAATCTAAATGATGTGGGCTATGAGAATATTCGTTCCCACTGCTTCTTCCAATGATATTGGATACATCGACTATTGTTACCTGCCCTATCTCCAATAAATTTTTTACATCAATATCTTCTCTATCTTCATGCTGTATCAAACCGCCCTTTAAACAATCCAATACTTTCTTCTTTGTAGCTTTAAAACTCATACCACCCCTTTAGTGTACGCGTAATGGCGTACAATTTCAACTTAACATCCATTAATTATATTTCAAGAGATGGAAAATAAAAAAATCCAGTTACGCCTTATTTATACACACAACTGTATACACATAAAGAAACCAAGCACCTTTAGTTAAGTGTTTTCTGAAATTGATTTAACTATTTTTTTCAAAGTGGCACTATCTTGAATATGTACACAAGCTCTCATAACACGACTACGACTAACTTTTTTGCGTGGCATCAACTCTTGAACCTTCTCAGTTAAAATATCCAGCTCATCGAGTTCATGTTGGGTCATTCGTAACGGTAAACGCTTCCCGGTAGTAACGTTTTTGTTTTCTTCAACAGTAGTTACACCTGTATGCTTTCTATCTACTCTATCTTTTCTAGCCATAGTTAGATTACCTCTACGTTATATCTTTCACCGGGAATATTCATATGATCCAGAATTTCATTGGTTAAACTCATGTAGTCCTGATGTGATTTAGAATTTTTTGCGTAATAACAAATAGGCATTTTTTCTTCAGTAGCTTTTTTGAAATCTTCGCTAGTGCGGATCACTGTTTTACTAACTGTTAAATTCATATCAGCAATTCTATCTTCAGTTGCTTTCAACATGATTTTATTGCGAGCATCAATTTTTGTTTTAACCAGCATGTAATCGAATTTATCATCGCGTTTAATTTCCGCGATAACTTCGAATAAATCAGATATGCCTTTTGTGGCCCTTCTATCCATATCAACGGGAACAATAACAACATCGGTAATAAGAAGTGCATTTTCGATACTTAGATCAATTGCAGGGCGGAGGTCAATAAGAATGAAATCATATAGAGACTTAATGGGCTTCAGCCCATCGGACAAAATCTGTAGTCTATGTCGGTAACGTTCAGCAGCTCGTGCTTCAGTAGCCAATGTAATATCAGCCGGGATAACATCCAGGTTAGCTATTTCATTTTCTTTATTTAATGCAGGGTAGATTAATTTATTGATATCAAACTTAGGATCTTCGAATAAGTCAGTAATAGTGTAGTCTTCATCACCACGACCAACATCGTCACTTAAATTACCTTGGTGGTCCAAATCTATAAGAAGCGTCTTATAGCCTAAATCTGCTAGACAGGTGCCAACAGCAAGACAACTTGTAGTTTTACCTACACCACCTTTGCTATTGGCGAAACATGCTATTTTAGCCATTTATTATTATCCATTTTGTACATACATGTGTATTCACATATTATACAAAAAAGCTAATGAGTAAAAGGCTATTTTGACATTATTTTTATTTTATCAAAAAATGATTTTGACATGTCAGCAGGAATCATTATTACTGTTTTTCCTTTTTTTCCTGATATTTCGACCTTCCAATCTTTATGGCTAATTTTTTCTAATTGTTCTAACGTGAAATCTATACCTATAGTTTCATTAACCCAAGTTCCTGAGCTAACATCTCTTGATATTTGAGTTACATTATACTCTTCTCCGTTTTGACCATAAGCAGTATCATAAAATGCCCAACTAGAGGCTCCTGTAAAAACATAAAGTTGAGGACTAAAACCTATACCTTTCTTACCAAAGGCTCTGAAGTTTACTTCTACTGGAGTAACAAGATTATTTTCTACTCCTAATAAGTAACTGCCGGATTTTATTTTAGTAATTTTTTTAAAATCGTCATGACTTACAGATATATCTTTACTGTAACCATCATAATTTTTAGGCGTTATGTTGCACCCAGTAATTAGCAAGGAAGCTATTGCAATTAATATTATCTTCATTTCTTTCTCTCTATTATTTTTATTATTGAGTTCAATACACAAAGGTATCACCACCTAACACTGTACACACAAAGGTAGGTACAAACAGTTAGTTCTTGTGAATGTTTGTGAAAAGTTATTTTTCATACTAAAGATAGCTTAAAAAATTGATTTTGTACACACAAATGTATACACTCAACAAAAAGAGAAATATTATTATGCCAAATTTAAAATTAGTTATTATATTATCAATACTTGTTAATTTAATAGGCTGCAAAGCAACACCAGAAGAATTGATAAAAGATTTAAGTTATGAAGAAAAGAGAGATATTGAGTCTAATTATAAGCGAACTTATTCAACAGCAATTAAATATCCATCATTAAAAGCAAAAAAATTAATTGACTTCGAAAGAGACATTCCAATTAAAGTACGCATTAGAGATGAACTTCTTTATAAATCATATAAAGAAGAAATTTTAAGGTTAACTTCTGGAATAAATGCAATTAAATCCAAATTATCTTCCGATAATTATTTTATTAATGAATTTTATAATGAAAAAAAATATGTTGAATTCTCTTCAAGCATTTGTCACGAGATAACACAAGAATATAGCCACAAACTTGTAAGTAAATCTAACTTTGAAACTGATGAAGAATATAAAGCAAGAAAAATATCGGTTTTCAATGAAGAGTATAAAAAGTTTATATCACCAATTTATTTTTTTGATAGCCCTCCAGCCAAAGTTGACTATAACTTGAAAAATAATGAATGGGACATCGTAATACGAAAAGGGCCATCTTATCGTCCTTTTGGAACTGAGGAAAAAAATAGTAAAATTTTTGTTATTGAAGGAGAAAGTACTACAAGTAAATATAATGGGAAAAGTTTATTTGGATTAGAGAAAGAGGTTCTTAAGCTTAGAGAATCAAAATGCCTCATAGACTCTGATAGTTTATTAACAAACAATATAAAATTCACTATGCCATTAAAAAAAGCGAGAAATATGGTTGAGCCTACACAAAGAATATTTTTTAAAATAACTCCTATAAAACACGAATATTATACTAACTATTTTTATCTACCAAAATCAGATGTCACCGAACCAACAATAGATTTGGCTTTTGACAAGTATATTGAATGGGCATTATTAGAGGTAGATGTCATTGGTGTCATTTATCACCATAAAGGAATCCCAATAAAAGGTTTCAAATTTTAAAAATATCATTTTACTTTTCATTACATGTAACAGATAGAGTGAACCCTACATGCGACACATTAAAATTGACCGATCACCATAACAGGTGTATCGTTTAACAACAAACATTAGCCCTAGATGACACAGGTGTTATTTTGGCTCAAATTTACGCTTATATTCGCATTAGCGACAAGTACAAACAGGATTCTTCAACCCAAGAGAATTCTATATCTAATTATGCCACTGACAACGGTCTAATTATTAATAATTGGGTAGAAGAGCATGTTAGTGGTAGTAGAACGGAAGCTGCTACCAGAGAAATATCCAATCTAATATCTAAGCTTGAACCTGGTGATAAAATCATCTGCACAGAAATAAGCAGATTAGGTAGAAATAAACCTTTCTCTATTATCGGTCTAATTCATGAAATAACAGATGCCAAACAAGCTGAACTACATTTAACTTATTCTGAACAATGCATAACACCTGAAAATGCTGAAAACGCTGAAGTATTATTTACAACTGTTGCAGGTAGTTACGTTGCAAGACAAGAGGCAGTAAAAAGATCAGAACGCGCTAAGGCTGCAATAGTAAGAAGAAAAGATGCTGGGCTATCAAACGGCAGACCTGAAGGTTTATTAGTAAAAAGCAAACTAGATGAACATGAAAATTATATTATTCGCTCATTAAATGATAATTTAAACAAAAGTGCTTTAGCTAAAGAATTAGAATGTAGCAGGGCAACAATGATTAGATGGTTACAGGCCAGAGATAAAATTCACAATAAAGCAAAAGAATTAAATATGGACATTAGGAAACCAATATCGTTTATAAAAAACCAAATTAATTCAGAATCAAACTTATGACAGAACAATTAATTTAACTGAAGATTAACTAATTTCAGACGGTGGAATTTTTTAATTATTGCGAAATCAGAGAGCAATAAATATGAAAACATATATAGCTATAGATCAAAATGGTAAAACGGTTCATGTATCAGCTTATACCGAAAGTGATGCACGCCAGAAGGCTGAAGAAGAGCTAGGTTACGGAAATATTGTTAGTTTCACAGAAGTATAAATTATAGTTTTACGAATTTATAATTGGAGCTATTTAAGAGTAAACCTTCTGATTATTCAAGTAATAAAAAAACAACTAGTTAAGGATTAACCATGAAATCTAAATTAACACTTGAGCGCGAAGCTAGAGAGGCAGGCTTAACGCTAGAACAGAGAATTGAGCTAATCAAAAGTAAGAAAGAAAGGTTAGCTAAAGTTACTGCTCAACAGGCCGTTGAGACCAGAGGAGATAGACTTAGAAAAACAAGATTGGCAGATTGGAGAAATTAAATCACCTATTCCAAAATTCAGTATTAGGTATAGCCATATCAGTTAACCCAGTATATGAGTTTGAGTGATCTTTAACTTCATGATTATCACTATTGGGTTGAGAGTATTTTATTTGCTCTAGCCTATAACTCTCTGCAATAAACTCTTTTATCTCATCATCTTTTTTCTGCTCATAAGTACCATCATTTAATCTTTTTTGTAGCTCATTAATGAATAACTTAAAATCTTCTTTCTTAAGGGCCGATATTAACCCTCTTGATTGAACATCTGACAACTTTACTATTTCTTGTGACCTTACATTATGAATCATCAACTCTTCATGAGTATGAATTTTAATTAATAATTGATCATCTCTTATGCCATATTTAGAGATAATTATGTCATGACATTTGACTGTATATGTCTGGTCTAATTTTAAACCCATAACCTTATATTTCCATATTAGAATAACAAAACAAGCTAATACATATATCTAATAGCTTGTTTGTTCATATTGGTACAAATATTATTTCTTTGATATTTTCTTCCAAACTCGCTCTTTAGCTTCTTTGCATAAAAAACTGCACTTATCATACTCATTCATTATTCTTGCTTTATCAATATCAATCAACTCATCCAGCCGTGGCCAATCTGCACTTTTCTCGGATGCGTCTCTATTTTCAGATCCAAATATTTTAATTAACTCTCTATTAGATACACTACGACCAACCCAGCCTTTACAAATTCTCATGGCCAATGTTGGTGTCATATCCAATTCATAATCATTCGCAAATGTTATTAGTTCACCAATAAGAAAACCTGCTTTAAGTTTTCTTGTTAATGCAGACCACTTAGCGGCATATGATGGATCAAATGGAGAACCTTCATTAAAGGCTGGTTCAACCGGGGTTCCAAACCCCCTTTCTTTTAATTCGGCAAGCCTATTTTTTAAAAGTTTTTCAGCATCAGCTTCATAATTTTCAATTGTATATGGCATTATTATTATCCTTACCAGCTAATACATATATAGAATAGCTAATGAATTTATAACAATCAAATATACCAATGTTTACACTATAAATTAAACGTTTGATTAATTGCGTTAATTAAATTACATTGTACACACAAGAGTATGCACAAAAACCCAATTCTAAAAACACTGCCTAAAATTACATACCACCGAACAATCGAACACTGTTCGTTCTGTTTTACTGTTCGTTTGTTTTATCTTGAAAATATACTATAATACTAATCAGATGTATTAATGGAGAATTTAAGATGAATCAGGCAGCTACAAGCAAACCAATGCAAGAAAGAGTTAATGACATTTGCAATGATCTTTATAGTAAAGGTGAGAAGCTTAGTGTTCGTATTGTATTAGCTGAAATGCCAGATGTAAGCAGCACATCTACGATTCATACATACTTCAAAAATTGGAAGCAAGAAGTTGATGCGAACCAGCAATCCCTCTATGACCGATTGGGATTTTCTCCATCATTTACAAAATCATTCATGGAAGAGATTACTCGATTTGGCGTTGAAGCTGAGCAGCGCTATAAAGATCTAGCCCAAACTGCTGACGAACAATGTGATCACGCTATTGCCGACCTAAAAAAATCTGAAGATAGATTTTATAAACAGGAAGCAGTTGTTGAGCAGCAAGAAAAGCAAATAACTGAACTTAAAACAGAATTAGCTGATACAAAAAAAGGTTTTGAAGCTGACTTAGCGAAAGAACAAAAAGCTAATGAAGTAATTGTTGAGGAACTCCGCCAACAACTAGCCGCAGCTCTTGATGAAAACAAGAAGCTAACAACACAAAATGAATCAATTCGTACCAATTTAGCTAAGGCTGAACTTAAATCAGAAAACAATCTTGAACGTGTTAATGATATTAAGGCCCAAAACGATCAATTGGTTTCAGATAACAAAGAATTGAATTCAAACATTGCTAATCTTAATAAAGATATTGCTGGTAAAGACTCTAAAATTGATGGCAATAAGGATTTAATCAAGAACCTGCAATCACAGCAAGATAAGGCTACTAAACAACTTGATGATTTATCTAAGGCCAATAGTAAGCTTCAATCGGAAGTCGAATCAATTAGAAGCGAACTCTCTGCTGTTAATACGAAGCTTTCAGAAGAAAAAGATAATTCATCTAAACAAATCACCATTAATAGTAAGCTGACAACTGAATTGGAAGAGCAAGCTAAGAATCATGCTAAAGCGATTAATATGCATGAAAGTACAATTGCCAATAATGAGAAGTTAATTGCTCAACTAGAGAAAAATCAGAAAAAATAATATTTCAAATAAGAACGAACATATAATATAAAATTTAGTGTTCGTTTTGTTGTTATACATACTATTGTGGAAAACGTGAATTTTCCTCTTTCGCAAGCTCATTCGTTGGATATTCTAGGGGAAATAACCATAGTTCCAAATTAACTTTACCACTTTTCTAATTAAGAGTAGCCATTGTTGCTTTGAATGAGAATATAGATTTATCATCAGTTAAATAATTAATGCATTTTTAATTCAATTACTTTTTTAACTTAACAGAAAATTTTTTAGAGTAGTGAAAGAGCAATGTGAAGATTGAGTCAATGTGATGAATTTAGCTTATTTTGTCATCTAAGTTTTGATTAAGAAATAAAGCATTTTTATAAGCCAGTATGTTTCGTTTTTGTAATGGAAAACGCTCAACAAACAATTCTTCAAATAAATTATCAATTAAGTTTTTTGAGTGTTCAGTATCTCGTTTCTTCCAAATAATACGTTGCACGAGTGAGGTAATAATTAACGCGGTATAGCCGTCAATGTTATGCAAATTAAAAAAAGCGCTTCTTTGTTGTTTATATGACTGCTTAGCAACAGCACTGAAATCTTTAAAAGTAGCATGTCTACTAATTCTACCTTTCACCAAATATTTTTGAATTTGAGTTGGTAGGCTTCTGATGATATTTCCGGGTGACGTTATAAAAGCTCGTTTATCTTGAGTAAGTAACCATAGAGGGTGGTTGAGCGTTGTTAAGCAATGATAACCCAATGCTTTTACAAACTTATTATATGAGCGCTGATTCATTCCTCTGCCAGCCAGTCTATCGCGCCAATTACCATTGATTATTTCTTTTCTTGTTTGCTCATCATCTTGTCTAAGCAAAGGATAGAGATTTTTTAATTCACTCACTTTTTCTTGTTCCATGAACCTCTTCAGTGTGTATTGAGCAGATAACGACTTGATATCAGGAGATAAGTTTTTGTAGATGCCATATTTCCACACAACGCAACCTCACAAGATATTTAATAAAATTAAAGTATTAGATTCAGAGTTAAAGGATAGCTGAATATTTACTATTTTTTTGCTGAAATGAAATTTTGATTCAATACGTTAAGTAAATATAAAGCGATGTCTATTTTATCACTATGTATGAATGTTTTTCCGTTCGGCTAAAAATTAATCAAATACAGTCTAGGCTAAGGTTATCTACAGAAAGGCAGAGAGAGTCACACGTAATGACTGAAGCACAAGTTCTAGCGTTGCAGAAAAAAATTGAGGCTGATTTGTTAACACTCTTCGGTTCTCCACTGCTGACTGTTTCTGATATGACAAAAGCACTGAACTATTCAAGTGCTGCGTCAATACATCAATCTATAAGCAAGAAAACATTTCCAATTAAGGTATTTAATATGCCAAATCGAAGAGAGAAATTTGCATTAACATCCAATGTAGCAAGTTATTTAGCCGAGCAAGCACTAAAGAATGATCAGAGTAAAAAAAGTGAAGAGAATTGACAATAGTAGTGTAATTCCACCAAAAAAATAAACCCCTTATGTTCGAGCATAAGAGGTCTACTATTGAATTTGTCGTTTAGATAGCCGACACCATCAATAGTAGTTCAAATCCCCGATTAATCAAGATTCATCGGGATGGATAGCTATGACTTTATGATGGTGAACTTATGAAACTGCCGTTACCTAAAATCAGAACGTTGAGCCAATTTATTCTTCTTTCAACGTGGTCAAACCGTGCAATTGCGAAACATCTTGATATTACTCATAAAACTGTGGCTGATTATAGAAAACGATTGCAAGAAGCACGGTTAGCATGGTCTAAAATAAAGTCACTTGATGATGATGAATTTCACAAAGAGTTATTCCCTTCTTACCGGGGTACTGTGCATAAATGCATAAATTTTCGGTTACTGCTCGATAGCCCTTTAAATTCACAAGTTACAGACTACGCCTAATTTAATATTACCAAGTATCGATAGAAAGTAGCTCTTGAAATAGCAAGGGATTCACAAATTGATTCAATTGAAACCGTATTATTTTGATGCATCTGTTTAGCCATTTGCACTTTTGGGTTGTTAATACCTGTTCTTGGTCTCCCTCCATTTTTTCCTCTCGCTCTTGCAGCCGCTAATCCTGCATTCGTACGTTCCTGAATTAATCGTCTCTCAAATTGAGATAAAGCACTAAAAATATTAAACATGAGTTCACCAGATGCGGTTGTTGTATCAATAGCACCATCTTGAATCGATTTAAATCCAATGCCCTTTTCAATTAATGACTCGATAAGATTAATAAGGTGAGACATTGAGCGTCCAAGTCTATCTAACCTCCAAACAACTAACGTGTCACCTTTCGTTAAAGCCTCTAAACATTTTTCTAGTCCTGGTCTTGATGATTTAGCTCCAGAAATTTTGTCTGTAAATATCAAAGACGGATCACATCCTTCATTTGTTAAAGCATCAACTTGTAAATTTAAATCTTGTTCAATAGTTGAAACTCTCGCATAACCAATTTTTCTCTTCATATTCTCATTTTTATAGTTTTAAACGGCTTATTGAGATTATAATAAATGAGATGAGTAATTAAGACAAAGTTTCAGTGTATTTTCTGGTTCAATAATTCTTATTATATATTCTCAAAAAACGAACGTTAAATGAGAATTCAAATATGCCACACAAATGCAAGAAGATGAAAATTTATTAATAGAAAATAAATTTATCACGATATTGCTTTTCTTTTAAATATCAAAGGTTATCAATTTCGAGTGACGAGAACAAAAGAGTTAGTAAATAACGATACCAAGTTTTTTATAATGTTTATTGATATGAACCAGATACTAAATAGTAAATAAAATGTTACATTATATTTATAGGGATTTTTTTAATGGATTATTAAAACAGTAACTTCAAAAGCGTAGGTAATATGAAATCAAATAATTCAGCTAAAGAGCAGCTTTTTGATAAGTCAGAAGTTTTACTTTCAATTACTGATTTAGAAAGTAATATAAAGTATGCAAATCCAGAGTTTTGCAAAGTAGCAGGCTACACTAATGAAGAGTTAAAAAACAAGCCACATAATATTGTTAGACACCCTGAAATGCCTAAAGCGGCCTTTAAAGATTTATGGTCTTTTGTGCAACAAGGTAAATCATGGATGGGGCCAGTAAAAAATAAATGCAAAAATGGTGATTATTACTGGGTAAACGCTTATGTAACGCCAATTAAAAATCCAGCAGGTAAAAACATTGAATATCAATCTGTACGAACAAAATTAGATGAACATGTTCAAAAACGTGCGGAAAATTTATATGCCAGATTGAATAAAGGCGAAACACCTGTAAGAATCAAATATCAAATTGACCAAACGCTTTGGTTTCAATCAGTATTATTTTTATTCACGCTAGCAAGTCTAGCCTTAATGCTCTTTTCTGAGTTAAATTTGTTTTTAATACTTCCTTTCATATTTATTGGTGTCTGTTCTTCACTGCTTTCTCTACGTTGGAGAAAAAAATATCAACGAGTTTTAGCCGAGGCAAAAGATACATTTTCAAATCCTTTAATGAGTTACTTATATTCGGGTAATAATGATGCAATAGGCACCGTTCAACTTGCATTAGCCATGCGAAAAGCCGAAATAAATGCCGTAGTGGGCAGAGTAACTGATGTATCAATTCAAGTCAGTGAAAATGCTGTCACAGCATCAGAACAAAGTGAGCAAGTATCGCAACAATTAAACGATCAAAGAAATGAGACAGAGCAAGTTGCTACGGCTATGAACGAAATGTCAGCAACAATTCAAGACTTAGCCAGAACAATAACTGACACGGCTCAATCCGCAGAGCAAGGTCAAGAAATGACAAAATCAGGGCAGGAAACAATCATTACTTCTGTTGATGCTATTAATACTCTATCGGTTCAGTTAACTGAAGTTGATAGTATGATAGCTAAGTTATCTGATGGTAGTAAGTCTATCAACACCGTTTTATCTGAAATTAGCAGCATTGCTGATCAAACAAATTTACTTGCATTAAATGCTGCAATTGAAGCTGCAAGAGCGGGTGAGCAAGGAAGAGGTTTTGCGGTTGTTGCTGAAGAAGTTAGAGCGCTTGCCATGAGAACTCAGCAATCTACTGAAGAAATTAGAAATTTATTGACTAAATTGCAATCTGATTCTGATAATGCAGTAAGTGCGATGAATAAAGGGAATGAGTTATCAGTCAATTGTGTTTTATTATCAAATGAAGCAGGAGAAGCGCTTAATAATATTTATAATGAAGTTTCCTTGATATCAGATGCAACAGCGCAGATAGCAACAGCGATAGAAGAACAGTCTGTTGTTTCAGAACAAGTAAATCAAAATGTTGTGCGTATAAATGAAATAGCAACAACGTGTGGAGTGAGTAGTCAGGAATCTAGCTTCTTATCTTCAGAGCTTCTTGATAAACTATCAGCCCAAGAGGCGTTAGTTACTCAGTTTAAACGTTAACCCTAATTATTCGGTATTATCGACTGCTATTTTTAAAGGCACAAAACATCTACGCAAGGAGTATAAAATGGAGCTTAAATTTGTTGCTCGTCAAGCAATTTTGGATGAACAGTCTACCACTATTGGGTATGAACTTCTTTTTCGCGACAGTCTAACTAATGCATTTAGCGAGTCAAATAATGATAAAGCGACGTCTCAAGTAATAATACAAAACCATTTACTTGGTAATTTATCTCAAATCTGTGCAGGTAAAAAAGCCTTTATCAATTTTCATGACAATTCGATTTTGCAAAAATTTCCGTTAATGTTTGACAAAGAAATGATTGTGGTAGAATTATTAGAAACACTTAATATTTCAAATGAAATAATTGATGTTGTGGCAGAACTTCATCAAAAGGGTTATACCATTGCACTTGATGACTATGATTTTTTACCTAAGTGGGATGTGTTTTTCCCTTACATATCGATTATAAAGTTAGACTTAGAGGAAACGTCCTATTCAGATATAACACAATTAAAGGTTAAATTAGATAACCTGAAATTAGATATAAAACTCCTCGTTGAACGAGTAGAAACATTTGAACAATATCAAAAATTAAAATCTCTTGGTGTTAATTATTTTCAAGGATATTATTTTCATAAACCAGAACTAAAATCTGGAAAATCAATTTCCCCTTTAAAAACAAATTTATTACGGTTATGTGCTGAAGTATATAAGACTGATACTGAGTTTAATGAAATTAGCAAAATTGTTAGTCAAGATGTGAGCTTAGCAAGCGGGATATTAAAATTAGTGAATAGTGCAGGAACAGTAGAGATCACTTCAGTAAAACAAGCTGTTTCCTTTTTAGGGTTAGAAAAAATCAAGCAATATGTTGCAATTATTTCTATGTCGCAACTTTCATCAGATAGCCCTAATGAACTTTTTGCAGAATCTCTTGTTCGCGCAAAAACGATGGAATCCTTATCGCTTTTACCTCCTTTTCAGTCAATTTCCCATCTGGGCTTTATTACTGGCTTGTTGAGTAATTTAGATGCAATTTTACAAGTTGAGATGAAAAGATTAACTAACGACTTGCCTATTGCACCAGAAATAAAACAAGCATTACTTGGAAATGAAACATTACTGACTGAATTGCTTGTTCTAGGGAAATACTTTGAGACAAAACAGCCTCTCGATTCCGTGCTAACTATAATGGAAAAATATGATATTAGTTTTGATTCAGTATTAGATGCCTACCAAGATTCACTGGAGTGGTATTCACTCACTATGTGTTAAATAAGAGAAGACGTTTTTCTGTTAGATGGAATTGACCACATGTAGTCTTAAGCTGAATAAATATTCATTACTTCATTAGTCACTTCCTTCATTGTTAGTTAACAGTAAAATATAAACAATTATGGTCAAGAAAGTAAAACCAATTGATACAGATTATTTAACAGAGCATCATGATTTATATGATGTCCCACAATTCAATGAAAATGATCGAGACTACTTTTTTACGCTTAATGAAAGTGAACTTTACGAATTAGAGCAGCTTAGGGTGATCCCAAATAAAGCGTATTTCATTTTATTATTGGGATATTTTAAAGCGAAGCCAGTTACGCTAACCTTAACGTGGGGCATAGTTAAAAATGATTTAGCTTATATTTACCAAAAATACTTCCCTAATTTAAAAATCCCTAGGAAAAACTTACATAAAGATGCCAAGTCAAACATTTATAAAAAAGTATTTTCATTAACTGGGTTTAGACGATTTTCAGAAAATGATGAAAAGAAGTTACTTGAACAAGCTGGATTAGCAGTATTTAACCGTGCTGATAGCAAAAACGTTTTTGATACTTGCGTCAATTACCTGAATCAGCAGTGGATTGCTTTACCGGCACTATATCGATTACAAAAAGTGGTGAATCAAGCTTTAAAACAGGAGGAAGGTCGCCTTTTTACTATATTTAAACGAGAGTTAAAAGGTGATATTAAAAAGTATATTATAAGCTTATTAGCGCCTCAGCGTACAACTGATGAATTTAATACATTGAGACAACAAGCAAAGGATTTCACTTTTGGTGAGCTTAGTCGAGAATTACATGATAAGAAAAAATTAACCCCTGTATTTATTCAAGCTAAGCAGATACTTAAAACAGCATCAATTTCAGATGGTAATATCCGCCTTTATAGTGAACTATTTCAAAATTATCGCACGTCACAACTTAAACAATTTTCAACAGTTAAGGCCAGTATTTATATCATTTGTTTTTTGACCCACCGCTACGGGCATATAAATGACAATTTAACGAATGGATTTTATCGAGGGATAAAAAAATACTATCAAGCAGCAACGGCATATGCAAATGAGCATCTAGCTAAAGAAGCCGTTCGTCTTGGAACTCAAGCTGAAAACAACAAATAAAACCAATGGTTACTTGTGACGTAACAGGTAACAGTTTATAGTTGATATACTAACTCAGCGGAGCAAATTGTGTGATCGTAAGTTTCAAATCCTCAGTATTAGAACAGCTATGGATAGAAGGCGATGTTACGTTACTACCTAGTACATATACTTACGAGGTGATTGATATATTAACTATCCTCGATGCCTCTGAAAGAATTACGGATGTTGAACTATTAGGAGGGTTCAATATTGATGAATATAAAACTAATAATTGGGCGGTAACAGTAACTGTAAACAACGTAGAGCCTGTTGGAAGTATTACTTGCTTGTTCTCTAACGGCAATGCGCATGACGTTGATTTAAATGAGTATAATTAAGGGGAATACCATGACTTTGATCAAAAGTAATAAATTACCCGTCAAACATGCGGGGGTAATATTCAACGAAAGAATATTAAAACGGCATAAAATATCACAAACTGATGCTGCTAAATTCTTACATATGAGCAGAAAACAAGTCTCTTTGTTTGCCAATGGTAAGGTGTCAGTTTCCGTCGATTTAGCAAAAAAACTTGAAGCGTCAACGGGTGTGAGCGCTGGTTTTTGGTTAAATATTCAGAAGTCGTATGACTTATATGTTGCGCGGAATAAAATTGTTGAAGCTGAACCAATGTACGCTTTCAGCTAACCAAGGAAGAAATCAATTATACATGTAGTACATTTGAAGAGTTTAATGCTCATGATTCTGATACTTACTAAAGCATGACACAAACGCTTTTGAATTTTAGCTGAATGAATAGAAAAAGGTAAAGAAACAAAACATGGCAAAAGAGCACTCTCAATTTTGGGCCACTTTTTTTAACAAAGAACAGGCGCTACTAGATTACGTAAACACATCATGCGAGCTGCTTGATGTAGTTACTGGTTGCGAGCCTGAATATAAAAAGTTTTCAGAATTTAAAGGTGTTACTGTCACTAAAGCACCAATGTATATTCGCTGCGTTGTCGGTTTACCTGATGGCGGTAGTGATTTTGAGTTGCTATACAGCGAGATGGTTGAAAGCTTAATGAAAGCCAGAGAAGCTGACAATCAAACTTCTAAGAGATTACTTAATAGATTCCCTGTTCGTTACGATAATGTATCTAGTATCACTACCAGAACGAATAGAGCGATCAAGTCTTTCGCGCTAAAACCAGATACTGAGGTAATACTCAATAAAATTATGGCGTATGATACTGAAGGTGTTGATATAGTGATGGAAGGCTTTAATAAGGACGTTAAAGCATTAATTGAGCATGACTATAAAACTGCATCAATCAAAGAGTATACAACTAGCACTCATTACGGGAGCACCCCTACAATTGCGCTTGTGATAGATTCAAATGAATTATTTGAAAAATTTAATACCGATCATATTCAAGCGAGAGTTGAAACTGGAAAGCAGTACCGAGCGACATTACGAAGAGCTGACGAAACTCGCGGCAAGCAAGTGAACTATGGTTTTATTGTTTTAGACAATAAGAGTAAACCTGGTATTTTTCAGGCAAGTCCTCAGCAACCACGAGCAAACCGCTTAGAAAACACGGCAAAAGAAGTAAAGTTGCCTATTTCGACAGAAACTTCTTTCTACATCAAAGACCAATAATTTCCATAAACCGTGTGGCAGGATATGTTTTTTCTTCGCCACAAACAGAACGAACCACAACCTCATTATCTATAACATCTACATCACCATACTCAAGTAATAAGGCCAAAAGCTTAATGGTGTGAATTTGTTTATGTGATAACTCCATGCGTAACCTGTCTCGTGATTTAAGAAAGGCGCTATTATAGTGCCGAATAAATAAGAATTGTTGGTAAGTCGTTTCTTGATACTAAAATCAAGGTAAAAAAAAGCGCGGTCATATGACCACGCTCATCAATATAGAATAAAGCTTAGTAATTAAAGAATACCAGCAATACTTCTTACTAAACCTTCTTTAAGGCTTGGTACAGCTTCTTCTAGAGTAAGGTTTACTTGATTCGCAGTGCTAACAATACGAGTTTGATATTTCTTACGGTTAAGTGTTTCATTTGAAGTTTGCACCTTAGCACCAGATGTACCTTGTTTAAGTACTTGGTTGTTAGCTTCATTAACTTCTACGCCATCTTTCGCCCTTTCAGAAATTTGCAAGTCAGTTACCATTGTGAACAAAACGTCTTCCCAAATTGCGTCAGCCGCAGCGCCTAATAAAGCACCACCAATAGCCATTGCTCCTTGACCTGAACCACCACCAAATTGACTACCAATAACAGCACCACCGATAGCATTTCCATAACCATTAGCTAATAAACCTTTTGATTCATCTAAATCAGATTTACCGACTTTTAATACATTTGCCTGAATCCAGTAATGTGCTTTATCAGGGTCTTGGGTGATTTTATATCCCTTAGCCTTTAAAGCTGTAGCGATAGCCTCTTGCATACTTAATTGCATGTCAGATGTATTTCTGATTTGCAAAAATGCAGTTCTTTTATCACCACCTACAGGATCTAACCATACGGTAGAGCTCATTTGAGTAGATGTTTCTAACTCTGATTTTTTGATCAACTTTTGTGTTGTACTAACACAGCCAGTGAACGCCAATAAAGATGTCATTACTATTAAGGTTGAAACTAGTTTTCGATTTAACATTTATTACTCCATAAATATATTTAAACTTAAATCAACTAATGTAAGGGGGGTTCCTAAATAGGCTTACCAAGTTGAATTCACATTATAGATAAAACACTGACGTTATTGTCAATAGCCCGTGTCCTTTCTAACTGAATAGATTTAAGAATTAGACTTAAAACGCGTTTTATATATACATAGTTTATTATTTATGTATATAATGTCAAGCATGAGTTTACGAATTACTGATAAAAAAACCATCGAGCACTATTTAAATAAAGGGCTGATAGGTAAAAAAGACACTGTAACAGCGGTAAAAGCAATCAAGCAATCAAAGGGTGAGAGCTCTGAAAGTTTGTTGTTTAAGTTGTTATTAGAGCAATACGGCGATTATTTCTTAGGTGGTGAATTAGTTAAAGAATACCGACCTATCGATAAAAGAAGATTTCGTCTTGATGTCGCTATGCCAAATTATAAATTAGGTTTGGAGGTCGACGGACTAAAAGGTCACGCATTTATAAATGGCAACTCGCCAAATGTAGATGGTTTTAAACGTGATCGTGAAAAAGACATGGTGTTAACGGCGGAAGGTTGGCACATCATCCGCTGTATGCGCTCTCAAATACAAAATGAAAAGCATCTCATTACAGAGGCAATCACCACTGCCTTACAAAGCAGAACGTATAAGCCAGTAAAAGTAGTAATGAATGATAAAAATATCTGTCACCCGGTAAAGGAAGAAAGCAATGATAGTGTATGACCATGAATTGATTGTAGATAATTTTGCTGGTGGTGGCGGCGCGAGTGTCGGCTTAGAAATGGCATTAGGCAGACCTGTAGATATAGCAATAAACCACAGTCCATGTGCTATCGCCGTTCACAAGGCTAATCACCCCAATACTAAACATTATTGTGAAAATGTTTTTGTTGTTGATCCTGTTAAGGCTTGTGGTGGAAGACCTGTTGGTATTGCGTGGTTTTCCCCTGATTGTCGTTACTTCTCCAAAGCGTTAGGAAGAAAACCCGTAGATAAGAAAGTACGTGGCCTTGCTTGGGTGGTGCTTAAATGGTGCGCTTTAGTGCCAGTTAGACAAATCAGAATGGAAAACGTGGAAGAAATATTAACCTGGTGTCCAGTGATCACCTGTCCAGATACGGGAGATCAATACCCTGATTGGAGCAAAAAAGGCCAAACCTATACTGCATTTATTGAGTGCTTAACTACAGGGTTAAGCACCGATACAGATCCTGAAATAATCGAAGAAATATTAGATGAAATTGGTGATAGTGTGCCATTAGAGACTCTGTATAAAGGGCTGGGCTATGATGTTGATTGGAGAATATTAAAGGCGAGTCACTATGGCGCACCAACCATACGTAAGCGTTGGTTTCTTATAGGGCGTAATGATGGCGAAGCATTAACTTGGCCCTCCCCTACGCATGGCGATGATAAAGGTTTAATACCAGAAAAAACAACGATGGAAATAATCGATTTTAATGTGCCTAGCGTGTCAATATTCAATCGTAAAAAGCCGCTTGTGGAAAACACATTAAAACGACTTGCTAAAGGTATTAAGAAATATGTGTTTGATGCTGTTGAACCAGTAACAACCCTTGATGGCAAAACGATACCTTTTATTACTGAGTATGCTAACGCATCTAAACAACGAAATTTTGCTATTGATGAGCCGCTAAGGACGATCTGCGCTAATGTCAAAGGTGGTCACTTTGGCTTAGTTGAAGTAAAGCTTGGTGAGGTGGGGGATGAGCAAAGCCCAAAAGTAAAAGCGTTTTTGATAGAATATTACGGAAATGGTCAGCCGTTCTCAATAGATAAGCCTCTACACACTGTCACAACGAAGGATAGGTTCGCATTAGTAACGGTAAAACACAAGCAACGTCAAATCATTGATATTGCCACCAGAATGTTAACAGCTAAGGAATTGTTTAAAGCGCAAAGTTTTCCTGATGATTATGTGATTGATCGTGACGATAAAGGGCAAAAGTTAACAAAGGTGGAGCAAGTAAGGCGTTGTGGTAATGCTGTGCCTCCATTATTGGCGGCGGCTGTTGTTTTAGGTGGTGAGCCGATAAAGCAGAGAACGGTAGCTTAATAAAGTTAATAGAGGAAAGTTGCTTATGAAAATAACATTGTTTCAAGCTACCGTTGAACTACTAAAAACCACCAGAGGTGGTAAGGAAATTAGTGAGCGAGATAAAGAGAATGCAGCTAATTTTATTAACAGAAATAACAAAAAAAGAAAAGAAGCTGGTTTAAAAGAAGTTTTATAAAATAAACGAATTAATTGAGGCATCACGAGTTTCCTTACATACAGGTATAGGAAAGCCGGAAAAGCTTTCAAGTAATTTAAAGGGTTACTATTCAAGACGAATAGACAGCACACACCGCTGGTTTACACAAGAATCAAAGGTGATTTAGTGATTGTTATGGCCCGCTACCATTATTAAGCATCTACTCAATAATTATCCTCGAATTATCGGGGTTTTTTTTGGAAATTATTCGTGGAGAATTGAAAGTGCATTAACAGGTAAGCCAGATTATCTAAATAGTAATATTTGCTACTGGTTAAAAATTAAGCCCGGTCATCAAAAGTTACAATCCATATCAGCAATTAAAAAAATACATGGTACTGTAAACCAGTAAAAAAGCTTATAAACATACTTATACTCCGAAGCAGCAAATGGTTTTACATTAACTTATTCAGCAAGCCAAAATACAGCACCCATTAATTTATAATCCAAAACAGAAAACAACCAAGAAGACGCCGGTTCTCAATCAATAAAAAACCAATAAAAACAAAGAGATTCACTCGTCAAAAATATCAAAATCAACACCCTATATCATCCGAACCAGAAAACAAGGCAAACAGCAAAGAGATATGATTTTCCGAACAAGCAAAAACAACAATTAATACCATCTTCCAATCAAGAAAATCAAAAATACACGATTAGCAATCAATTCATTTAAAAGACTTACACGGAACATGAATAATTAAGTGAATTGTAATCCCCTACACTTCCTATTATTACATCACAATAAAAAATAACTTAATTACCCACTTGTTAATAATGTTTTTAGCTTAAATCACTGCGAAACAAAATGGTGACGCTACGTGAATTCTATGAAGGTTTCGGGTATTACTGGACACAAGAAACGTCAGAATGTACCATTTGTTTCAAGAATACATATTCTTGAAACAAATGTGTGATGTGGTATTTGTGTGCGTGTTGTTAAAAACACAATAAATACAATGCGTTGCGTGTTTTTGTGTTTGAGTGTTTTAACAGTCGTTAAACTTAAATAATGAAGAGGTTTTTAACCGATGGCATGTGTTCAGTCATTTCCACCGAAATCTGCAAAAGAGTGTAGAAAAATAATTGAGTTTGTTGATAAGACTAATCCAATTATTTCTATGATGATTGAGTTTGAAGTTTTAACTGGATTAAGGTATTCGGATTACTCTAAATTAAAATTGTCTGATTTAATGATCAATGGACAGATCAGGGAGGAAATTACTGTCGTGCAAACCAAACCGTTTAGCAAACGGGTTTCTTCAGGTATGAAAGAAAAAACAGCTAGGGAACTATCCAAGGTTGTTGTTTACATCAATGAACAGTGTAGAAATGTGATCGACGAGATAATGTTCATTAATAACTGGGATGCCCAAAAAGATAAAAGTAAATTGCTGTTTGAGTCATCAAGAAAGGAAGGTTCGCCATATACAATCCAGTATATTAACCAATTATTAAAGAAAGCAGCATTTGCTCTTAAACTTACGTACCCCTTATCTACACACAGTTTTAGAAAGATGTTTGCAACGTTTTATATCAAAAATGGTGCTGCTATACATCAAGTTAGAGATGCGCTAGGTCAATCCTCATTACAAGCAACCGATCATTATTTGCGTACTTTTATTTCAGAAAACAAACAGTTTTCAACCAAGATATCTTTCTGATTTATCAGATTAAATGCATTAATTCAGGCCAAGACTAACTTTTCAACACCCTTAATCATGATTTAGCAATAAGCGTCTAACCAAGCATAAAGTAGCATACTGATTACTCCTTAATTCACGCTCAAAGAATTCCCCGATGTCGATGCTTAATAGTGCCTAAGCGATACTATACTAATGTAAAACATCAGGGAAAAAGTCACCTCATGAGCTATAAACCAAGTCAAATTAGAAAAAGAGTTATCGGTAATACTGGCACTCGTTCACCGACCGACAAAGAACTAAAGCGCCTTTTATATTGGTAAAGAAGACAAAGAGTCATTTTTAGAAACTGAATTTACGATTGAAGAAGGCTGGCAGGATATTCAGCGTATTGTGTTATCCCTTC
>TARA_R110002167_G_scaffold135451_1_pt1 | contig 23007 bp, 40 predicted proteins | sample TARA_R110002167 | Tara Oceans TARA_R110002167 (sample SAMEA4398238) | marine metagenome | biome: Polar Biome; feature: [MES] marine water layer (ENVO:01000295) within the mesopelagic zone...; material: water (ENVO:00002006), including particulate matter (ENVO:01000060) such...
TTGAGCATGAGCAGTTAGGAGCGAGTGCATCTTATTTAAGAACCTCTGCATTTCCTTCCCCTTCCTCACATCTGACATTGGATAAGGAGTATTTGTCCAAATATTTGGAGTAGGTATAATAGGATAAACATCAGTATGTAATTGTCTTTGATATAAAACTATTTGACCAACACTACAAGTTTCTCTTACTCTTGTTTGTAAAACCTCTATGTACTCTACTTGCCCTAATTCAATAGCACCTTCAAAGTCTGGATTAGTTTCTATCATCTGTTGAAACTTATCATAATCCAAAATTAGTTCTTGAGGTGGATTCTGTCTTTTATCTATTATTCTAAAATAAGGAACTTTAATTTTGTCATAGTGGTGTAGTATTCTATATTTTTCTTTAGAAGAAGTACCCCATTCGCTATCTTTAATAACATCAGGAGTAAATGCTTGTGATGTTGCTGTGTCCATAGCAGAGTCAGGATAGTCTTCATCATTCCAACTTAAGCCTTTATCTATATAATCAATCATTGGCTTATCATATCCATCACCTTCAGGTACATCGGCTAATTGTGGATATTGATTTAGTATTTGTTGTTTACTTAAAATAGTAGATAATATAATTCCAGAAGCATCATCAAAATATCTATGTCTAGAGCCTGGGTCTACATATACACGAAAAGGATCAATCCAACCAAACTTAACTTCACCTCTTCCATAGTCTGCTTCGGGGTCTAGGTATGTATGAAAGTAACCTAATCCTGTAACTGCATAATCGTGAACAACTTGTTTAAAAACTTCATTACCATCTGATATGTCCCACACATATTCTAGCAATCCATTCCAGACACTAGCTAGTTGACTATCACTATCTTCTCTTGGATATGCTCTAAACGATGGTGGTTTAGAAGTTATAATTGCTTTGAATTGTTCAATGGCTGAATACAATCTATCTGCAACAACATTGCTTTGATTGATTGCTCCTAGTGCTTCAGACTCTTCTTTTGTCCAATGATTGCCTAGATAGAAATCTATATCTTCTCTAGCTTGAGTGTCCCATTTCTTCCTGGAATCACTCCATTTTTTAAATAACTCTTGTATTGATTTTGCTCTCGCATCAGTTGGTATTCGATTTGACAATTATAAACTCCTAGTTTCCAATAGGAGGAATATACAATCAAACTATTTATTAATGCAATACTAAGTTCTGGAACCTGTCATCCAGTTATAAGCCTTTTTTAATTTACGCTCTTTTTTCTTTTCGTCTTTAAATTGACCTCCAGGTTTTTGATGACCTTGAGTAAATTGCGTGGCTAACCAGAACGCATCAATTATATCATCGTGAGCCCCTTTAGGAAAATCAAGAAGTTCATCAACAAAGGTATTATGTTCTCTTTTTAGATGGGCAGCTTTTTGACTAAACAATGGCTGTAATCCTTCAAACAATCTTACCTTCTTTTTTTGAGTATACCCCTTTATGCCTTTTTCAATCCCAGGAAGAAATTGTCCTCTTTTCTTAGACTCTTTCATAACATAGTCTCTTAGCATTTCTTGATAGGCTATAGTCTCTATATTGATTCTGCGTATCGGTGCATACTTTTTACAAATCTTAAATATTTCTTCTGCACAATCCATAGGCAAGACTCTATCCCTCCAGTATTCAATGACATAGTAATCATGTTCTTTAGTAACTCCAACAACCATAATAACACTATAATCACGATGGTCAGCGACAGATGAAGCAGGGTCAACACCAATGTAAATATTAACATACTCATTTTTGCCATCAGTCTTAATGTAGTGGCTACCTTTTTCATCATCCCATCTAAGAACCCCTTCATAGAAAGCATCTGTAATATGTTTTTCCGAAAATACTGCATCATCAGGACTCCTTGCTTGGTTCATGTATTCTTGATAAAATTTAGCAGGTGTACCAGAGTCAATATAGAACTTCTTTCTATTCTCTAGTTTAGCCATTGACCATCTAGATTCCCATATAGGTTTGTTGTTCTCTATGGCTTTTCTAGTATAAACATCCCAAGCGTAATCATTACCTTCTTTTATTGCTTTTGCATAGCCTGTGATAATGTTATTTAAAAAACTATCCCAATGCACTACAGTTCCATTACACCATAAGAACCCACCCTTGTCAAAATCAATAGCAGGATAAACTGCAGCTGTTACCCAATTCTTCATATTGTGCCTAGCATCAGGTGTCTTTGTATTTAACTCAGATTCAAAGTCATCAAGTACAATTCCAGTATATCTAGTAGAGTATTGTTTCTTTCCACGAAGTCTTTGAGATGCACCTTTGCCAATCATCCTACATCCATTGCTAAGTATAATCTCATTCTTTGTCCACTTTTTACCTTCTAAGTCTCCAAAGTAATAATGGATAGCTGGATTAGTTTCTATGTGGTTTTGCACCCATGCTATGTTATCTATAGCTTGGTCTTGAGCCTCGCCTACCCAACATATAAATTCAGGCTCAGAGTCAGGTTCTTTAAATAAAAATCTATGTAATACAGCACAAGCACCTAAAGTAGATTTAGCATGGTCACGAGGTAATACTAGTGCAAGTTGTTGAACCTTCCTGTCTATTAATAACTTACCGACATCATTATGAAATTCAGGAGTACTACTAGCAAGAAAGTCCTGTGGGGAAAACATCTTCCCAAAAACGATAAGGTCATTAAAAGCGTTAAGAAGTAGTTTTTCATTCTTACTAACATTTCCATTTGCTGGACCTCCTAAATTAAGATTAGCCATCCTGCCCTTTTATTTTATTTTACATTTTTAGAAATGTGTTCATACAGGTTATGCCTGTAACACCAATTATCATGTTCAAAAATAACAGGGTTTCTAAATGAATGTTTTAAACTATCTTGGTCTATTATATATATCATAGAATCGCTTGAGTCAGAAGGAGATAACTCCCAACCTGCAACAGACCATCCACTACACCCCTGTACAAAACACAACATAGTCAGCAAGAAACCAATCCATATGGTATATACCATTATTTTTTAATCCCCATATCTTTTTTGCCTAGATGCTTTTTTATTATCTCTAAAGGTTTTCTTTTTCTTCTTATCGTCTAAATACTTTTTCCTGGATTTCCAGTTCTGTTTATTTTTCGACAAGTTCAAAATGTGGTAAGTCGTTGAAACGATTATCTTTGACTTGAGTGTCTTGGTCCCAATCGCCTCCCCAACGAACCTTAATTCCCATTTGAGAGGCAATGCCAAGAACAAACCCAGCAAAATACCTGAATCTAGCAAGATCATTCCAGTCAACAGGGTATGGACACACATCCACAGCTTTAGAAGGATTAGCATTGTGTCTGCCATTAGGGTACTTTACTTTCGAGAACCCATCATGGTATGCTTTATTTTGCTCTTCCTCTCCACGATAACCACAAATTACTGTGCAGTCAAAATACTTAACAACTTCACTAAATAACTCTTGTAGTTGAGGGTGGACAGTATTCAAGTTTGTTCTTGAGCGTTTACCAAACTTAGCCATTTACTTATGCCTCTTCTTTGAACCATAATGCTTATTAATCTTATTTTGAACTTTAGCGTATGCTGCAGTTCCTTTTGTAAGCTTCTTTCTCTGAGCAACTAAAGAACCAATACTTGTTCCTGATTTCTTAGCAGATGCAGATGCTTTCTTAAAAGCAGCTTGATTCTTGACAGTATATTTCTTAATGGTCTTCTTATTGTGTTTTACACTAGAACCCATTTTCTTGTTAATCTTATTTTGCTTTTTAGCAGCTTTTCTATATTTACCTTTAGCTAATGCTTTTTTGCTAGAAGCAGCCAACTTACCAACTTTGGACATTTTCCTTTTACTCTTCTTTGCAGCTTTTGCTAATTTTCTTTTATTTAAAGCAGATTTTAATTTTTGCATCCTAGTCATTTTTTTAGGTTTTGGTTTACTTACAACAGGTACTTTTTTGACTGGTGTCTTCTTTTTTGCAGCTGACCTTAATTTTGTTTTAGGCTTAGGCTTTGCACTAGCTATTGCTTTTTTAGCTTTAGAAATCTTTTCTGCTTTGTCAGCTTTTATTTTTTTTACTTGGTTGCGACTCTTATTGTAAGATGCTTTTAAATACGCCATTGTTGGTATCTCCTCTTTTATGCTTTTCCTTGTACTGAAGTCTTGGACATCAGAACTTGAATATTATCTTTATCGTCAAACTCAGTATAACAAGTTGGACAAACCCAACCTGTAACCTCGTCTCCTTTACCATTTAATATAGCAATTCTTTTGGTTACATCACTAGTGAAAAATAAGTCAGTATCACAAACATTACAAAGGTCAGCTTCATATGGTTCATCTTCTGTAATTGGTCTTAATGGAGTCAAACCACCTGTACAAACTTGTGTACTCTGTGCTTTCCCATCTCGATTATAAATAACAACTTTTTCATTTTTTACCTTCATCATTTTCAGCAACCAATAAAGGTTCTGCCCCCTTAATGTTTTTGATTTGTTCAGGACTAAATCCTCCCCAAACAGTTAGTTGTTGCTTAGATTCAGATTCTGTAGATTCAAATAGACCTGCAATCTTTGAAAGGGATTCTAAGCTTCTAAGAACATCACCTTCTCTTTCAGCAGAATCGGCTACCTGTTTAAATCTTTTAATCAAGTAGTTATGACTAATTCCCTCTTCTTCTAGTACTTTAGCTATTTCTTCTTTTATCATAGTTTGTATTCTCTCAGTTCGCAACAATCTGCCTGATTGACTCTTGGCATATGTCTCGTTATCTGTTTTGTATGTTTTTAAATATGCATCAACAGGGTTGTCGCCAGATGCAACAAAACTAGCAAACATCATTTCTTTACTAGTTGAGTCTGTTTTCTTCATTATCCTTCGGTATTCATTTGTACCACCAAAGGTGTAAATATTTTCAGCTATGGGACCTGTCATTTCCTTGATTCCAATACAAAGCATAGTTCCACATACAGTTCTCACATAAGGTTGATTCTTACCATTGGGTTTTTTGAGTTGCCCCCTGTAAAGTATCTCACAAAACAAGCCATCATCGGTAGAAACCCAGTCGCCAGTATTTCCTAATCGCCAGTTCTTTTGTATGTTTGGCTCATAACCGAGCCTATTTATGATTTCTTCGATGTTTGAACACAAGTAGTGATTTCTACCTTTGATGGTTAAGTAATTATTCATGCAGGAATCTAATCATAAAGCTGTTTAAAATCAAATGTTGACTTTTATCTGTTTGTATAGTATTTTGTTATAGTATAGTTCTATAATAGTACTATAATAGTTCTAGTATAGTTATATAATAGCTTTAATAACTAGAAGAGCAAAAACTAGCTTAATTTCGGCTAAAAATTCCCCAAAAAAATTTACAGAAAGTCCAATTTGTAAAATATAAACTAGAATGTGTGTCTCTCTTTTTTTATCCACCCACCCCCCATCGCTTTGTTGCCCTAGGGGGTGACTTTTGGTTGAAATTCAAAATGCATTAAATAATTATTTTATTAGTCATTACGGGCAAATTGAAAAGTTAACAAGGGTTAGACCAAACACTATATATATAATGAGTGTATCAAGTAATATTATGATATTAATCATATCTATATTATATTTGAGAGGCAATTAAGCCACAAATAAAGGAGTTCACGAGATGAGCAACAAGCAAACCGAAACAAGCAACAAGCCAAGCCAAGCCGATTTAATGGCTAAACTTGGTATTTCAGAAAGCCAAGTAGAAACAAAAATAGTAACTAAAAAAGAGGTTTCTATTAATAGTAATGCCGACAAATTAAAGGCAACCCTAAGAGAAAATACAGCTAAAGCAAACTCTACGCTTGGCAAGAAAATATCTTTTGTATCTATTAAAAGAGATGGTACTCTAAAAGATGCCAATGGAAAACAACTAATGGACGAAAACAACAAGCCAAAGCCTAGGTATGTAAAAGTAATGGTTAGTGGGTATTTCGTTATAGATGAAATGGAAGATGGATTCTTGAAAGTTACTAAAGGCGTTCATTATACCGATAGCCATACAATTACCGAGTTCACCGAACTTGATTAAGCTATCTAGTTTAATAAATCAAGGGGAATTAATTTTCCCCTTTTTTTTATCTAATATTATCCATATTCAATCAAGGTAACCAAACCCATGCAAAGAGAATTAAGTAAGCAAGACATCATTAATTTACTAGAAGATAGTAATTATAGTTTTAAAGTAACTAGACCAAGCAAAGATACTTTCAAGGTATCAATAAGACCTAACTTTTATAAGTGCTTTAGTTGTGAGCAAGATATCTTTTATAAGCTTTTAGAAGTTAGACTAGATGCAAGAGTTACAAGTCTAGTGCTACCAAGAAAGTTTTGTAAAAGTTGTGTAAAAGTAGTTGATAATCTATTACATAGTTTAAAAAAGAAGTCATCTCCAATATGGCTAAATCAAGATAAAAAGTACTAGATAATAACAACATGAAAAAACAAGAAATTTCAACCAAGCTATTAAAACATCTCGGAATAAATCCCAGTCAAATTGATACAGAAGTAAAATCCTGCGGTAAAGCTTTACCTACATGGTGGACTAGTGAAGTAGACCTAGCGAAAAATCATATACGCTCTGTACTACCTCTAGATATATCACATTGGGCAATCCCAATCGAAACAATTAATAAAGTATTCAATCTCTACACATTAGAAGGCAGTTGGAGAGATACAACAAGACAACTAGGTAATTGTAGTTACAGAGATACACATATTCGCATTAACCTAGGTTATCGTTACCATAAATCAGATTCAGCTAGACAAAAACAAATGTATAAAACATTAGTGCATGAGTATGTCCACGCTATACTGTATGAACATTATGGACAATCACAAAACCATAACCACAGATTCAAGTTCTATCTAAGACTATTATCAGGTGAAACTTACAGGGAGGGGAGATAATGCAAACATTTTTACCATATGCCGACTTTGAATTATCAGCTAAATCTTTAGATAGACAAAGACTAGGTAAGCAAAGAGTAGAAGGCATGCAGATTATAAATGCTATAGAAAACCCTATTAAACAAGGTTGGCAAAATCATCCTTGTGTTACTATGTGGAGACCTTACCCTACAGCATTAAAACAGTACACAAATATCATGATGGCAGAATGGATTAAACAAGGTTATAGAAATACTATGATGTTTTATGCCGAGCCATTCCAGGAAGATTTCGAGTTACCATTTTGGTTAGGCGATGACAGGATTCATTCTTCTCATCGTTCAAACCTACTACGCAAAGACTACGATTATTACAGGCAACATAAATGGAATGATAATCCCCAAAGTGGCTACATATGGCACGACCTAGATAATCTATTCTATGAGCAAGTATCAGGTACTAAAGAAAGAATTTATTTATAACAAACAAACAGGAGATAATACTATGCCAAGTATAGACATAGAAAGAGAAGCAAAGGAATACTTCGACCATAACCCAGATGAAAATATAGTAGGGTTTGCATTGTTAACAGGTGAGCAAGTTCTAGCTGCTCAATCTTATGATGAGATACCTAATGATGTTACAGTTTTAGAAGTAGTACTAAATGATGACATAAGAGAAAATGTCAGAAACAAGTATATGAGTAAGAGTAACATAACAAAGTAATGCGATACAGTATAAAGCTACCACAACATAGTTCAGCCTTTATACGAAAGTTAGGTGGCTGGGGTAAATATCATAAATGGCTAGAAGCCAATGGTATTGCAAGATGGGACTCCGCAGTTCAATGTCTAGTAAGAATACCCCAGCTATCTACTAAAAAGATTTCAAGAAATGCACCCTGTCCTTGTGATAGTGGTAAGAAGTACAAGAAATGTTGTTTAAATAAAACAGGAGGTCAGAAATGACAAAATCAGAACAGCCAGGATATGCTAAAACTATCCATAGAGAAAAATCACCATTTACACTAGACCAATTACAGAAACTAGTAGGTGGATACATAGAAGTACTTGAGTTGAAAGACAATACTCAGCTTATAATAAATGAAGAAGGTAAGATGATGGGTTTACCTTACAATGATACAGCAACACAAATAATGCATTATAACTTTGGTAGGTCAGCCGATTATGTAGTTGGCGATGCTATCATATTACATGGAAAGGCTAAACTCAGATGAAGAAAGTATATGTAAGTAATAAAGTAAAAGATAGGGCATCTGCAAATGGTGTCAGCGAAATTAATGATTTTGACCTTACTGATATAATATCAGAAGTAGAAATGAATACAATTGGAGATGAAGAGTTCTGTAGAGTGTTTACAAAAGCTGTCTTTAATGTGTTTGGTTGGAAATATTATACAGTTAAGGAATTAAATAACATGGAAGAACAGGTAAGTTATGACTTCACGAAAACCAAAAGTTAAAAGTTATCCAAAGGCACAGTTAATTAATCTGTGTCCACCTAAAAGGTTTAACAGGAAATTGTTTAATAGGATGATTAGGACTGAACAGTTTGCTAACTTAAATAATAATAAATTTGCTATGGTTAATAAACCTACAGGTGGATTATGGACAAGTACATACCAGCCACATGATTACTACCTGTCAAGTTGGATTAAATGGTGTAAGGATAATCAATCTGAATGGATAGGACATGATTGTATATTAATAGAGATAGAAACAACAGCTAGAGTTTATACTATTGACAATTGGGATAATTTAAAAGCATTGTATTTCCTGTATGGATACGAATATAAAGACAAGGCTAAAATTGATTGGATTAAAGTACAGAAGTCTTTCGATATAATACATCTTACAGAGAATGGTGAGTATGAATGTAGTAATCCATATCAGATATTAAATGATAGTAAAAAATTAGATTTATATGGATGGGATTGTGAATCTAGTCTCATGCTTAACAATGTAATAAACAGATTCAAGCAAATAACAAACACAAGGAGATAAAGATGGGAAATACCATAATAAGAGGTGCTACTCAGGACATAACAGATGCTAGAGGTGTCGAGGAACTGAGTGAAAATAGAAAGCAAGAGTTTCGTGAATGTGTACAGAAATACTGTGAAACACAACTCAAAGCTAGAGATGAGAACAGAGTATTAAAAGACGAGGTTGATTTTCTTGCAGGTGCTATGTCTGCAATGATGGTTGTCAATGAAATGTTCTTTAATAGTGAGCCAGAAAATATAATGGACATCGTTCCTGTGATGTGGGTTATAGGACCAATGTCAGGTAGGAATTTTGTAGGCAAGAAGAGAAACAGACCTAATACATATGGTGAATGGAAATGATACAGTTCATAAGTCACTATAGCGAACTGATTATATTCATATTGTTATTAATGATGATGTGGGCATGTTGTTTTATTATTTACATAACACCAGACGAAGAGGAGTTGTACTAGTTGAGTAAATGCGTACAAAGTGGGTTTTGTTGCACAGTAGCACCTTGCATATATGGCAAGGCAGAAGGTGATTCGCCATCCTGTGTATATCTAACAGAACCCACTAGACCATATGGTCAAAGATTTTGTAGCAAGTTTGAAGAGATACAAGAGTTAGAAAAAGACAGCAAATATCCTATGATGGTTTCGGGATGTTCAAGTACGCTGTATAACAAAACAAGAAACCTAGTAATAGAAAGGCAGAATAATGCACATAAAACAAACAAGTGAGAATGATAATTACATGTATTATATGACTAAGAAAACCATAATAAGGTCTAACAACAGAGCAAAGAAGATGGGACTTAACAGAGCAATGGATAGTAGGTTTTTAAAAACATTGCATCCAAGTCTAAAATATCCTGTGATGGCACAAATATTCCATGCAGGGTATAATGGCTCTAATTTCGGACCAGGGACTCCCGATTGTAAAAGAGTAATTGTCTATACACAGAGGAGTGAACACAGTACTTTAATAATAGACATCCCTATCAAGTTTTTTAGTAAGGATGTATTTGTAATGAAAAACCCTAATCATAAGGAAGAAAAATAATGGCACAGTTTAAAGCAGACATAAGAGGAGGTCGTGGAGAAGTCAGTAGACTTGGACATAAGACTTCAGGAATTAGTAGTTGGGTAAGAGGATGGAACTCAGGTATAGAAGTAAGAGGTCAATGGGATGATGAAACACAAGAAGATGTTTTCTTTGTATATTCAACAGGTGGAAGTGGTACAAGTCATTCTAAGTTAATTGGTAGATTGACAGCAGATGGTAAGTTCTCAGTAGGTTAAGGATGAATAGCATAGGTATTGGTATACAGTTAATTGAGTTCGATTCTCAACTATGCTCAAGTTAGTCGTAGATTTAGTAGACAACAGGTGTAATAGGTAATTCCCCTTAGCAGGTTATGATGTCTTTAAAGTTCAGTAAAATACAGTTGCGTAACCTATCTGAACGCTTGTACGATTAAAAGCAAATTAAAACAATGATGTTTTAATAAAACTAGGAGTTAAATGTTATGGAAAAAACATTAAAGCAAACAAAAGCAATCCATAAATTCATAGATTATGAAAGAAGGAATGTAGAAGAAGCAAAGTTAAAACTTGATTACTTAAATAAAGTTATCTGGAAATTACAGAATACATATAGTGAAGAGTTTTTAAAGAAATGTTATACTTGGGGAGCAGGTATTGATTTTAAAGACTTAAAAGAAGATGAGTATCATGTCTGTAAGGGTATATTAAAAGATTTTGCTATATCTACAGGTGATTATGAAAAAGAGTCTAGTGAATACAATCTAACGCTTAGAGCTAGTCTTAAAATAGGCGAGGTAACAAGATATGACTATGAGTATCAAGGAGATGTAGAAGATAGAGCCAGTCAAGTCAATGTTTTCATGGATGTTCATTTTAAATGGGGAGTTCCTGATACCTGTGAAATAATAGAAACTAGAAATGACAGAGAACTTAGGTCATCTGATTATTATGAGAAAGATGGTAAGCTTTATCAGAAAGTAATAGCTAAGGAAATAAAATGTACAAAGCCTGTCTTACAGAGTGTGTTCTCTAGACAGCAAGAATCAACTGAAGCATAGTGTATGTTCCAGGTGACATAGTTGCAGCCGCTTTCGTTATAATATTGGCTGTAGGTATAGCTATCTCAGAGTATAAAGATAGACATTAATAAACAGGGCGAGGGGGTGGTTTGTTTGTTTCCATCCCTAAACCCAAACAACAAGGAGAGTAACATGAGTAAAGGACCACTTAAATTAGCTGACCTTAGAGTAGGTAAAAGTACTTTTGAAGAAGCTTATCAAGAAAAGTCAATACAGGAAAACCTAGACAAAGAATACAATTTCTCAAGACAGAAACAAGAGGTTATTGCTACAGCTATTAAAAGCTATGGCGATGTTTATTCTGCTGTCTATGAAATGTCTGCACATATTGATTCTTTAAAAGTTGAAACTGAAAGTCTTAAAGAAATGATTGATTGGGATGACATAGAAGACGAGTTAGAAGAGGAAAACGAGTAATGGCTTGGGTTAGTACTTGCTGTACTAGTGTTGTATATGATGACTCAGACATTTGTTCAAAGTGTTTAGAGCATTGCAATTCATATGATGAAGACTGTGAACATGATAACACTACATACCAACCATGGGAAAAAGATACTAATGCACAGGAATCACTTAGCTGTGATAATTGTGGAATAGAATTAGAACTTCCATGTGAGGATACGATATGATACAGAAGACTAAAGTCAAGAAGCTTTTTAATGATGAAGATATACAATGTCCTGTTTCGACATTAAATCTAATAGAAGAGCATTTAAAAAGAGAAGTTAGAAATATGGTTTTCAGAACTAAAGAAGGTAATGTCAGAAGGTTAACTCCTGAATTACTTTGGGTAGCACTTGGAAATCTTAATCAAAATAAACCGAGGTAATCAATGATTATACTTAATGTAGTAGAAGTAGTTATAAACTTTCTAATCTTAGGCATAGGCTTATGTTTTTGGATGATTGGTATCTTTATGGCACTAATGTTAATTCAAGTGTTAAAGGATGGATTAATGAGATGAGGATATGTAGACTAAAAATAGATAGTAAAGGCAGAGTTCAATTTCCAAAGTCATTTCTGGATGCTAATAATATATCATTTGGGCAATGGGGATTTGTTGACATAATTGTAGGAAAGCACAGGTCAGTAAAATTCACCTTTGAGTCAAGAGATGAGGCAAAAAAGAGAGAAGAATATCTTAAAATGGGAAATGTAATAAGACTAGGAGGAAAAAATGATGGGTAAATTCAAGGAGATAGCATTTCTCTGTAGAGAGAACAACATGAAGGAGTTAGAGGAAACTGTTGCTGGAATAGCCATGATGATGGGTAAAGAACCAAGTCTTGTTGCAAGTGAGTTTAAGATAGCTTACGATGTTGCAGAAGAAAAAAAATCTGATCCTAGTTATAAGATTATTTATGAAAACCAGAAAGAGGCTGCAGAGTTCTATGAAAGGGAATATCAGTTGACTAAAGAATAATGCACAATAATGTTCCAGGAATGTGTTTGGATGTCCTTATGTTTTTTTCTTATCTAATTGAAATTATATATTGGGGTAGACCTAGACTAAAGAATATCCAAACATATTAAAACATTAAAAAAACACATAAAAAATCTTTAATTATATGAATAAAGATATTGCGAATATCTTAGGTATTAAGTATATTCTCTATATCAAATTTTACAAGAAATGGGAGTTTCAAGAATGTATAAATCAGATAAAACCACCTATGTGGTTAAGAATATTCCAGTTATATTATGGAAGAATGTCAAATCAGCGTTGCTATTCAGCAAAACAGAACATAAGTCTATTGGAGGATTAATAGTTAATTTACTGGACAAATGGGTTAAGGAGAGCAAAAGCGATGCGAATAAATCAAGAAAATAAACCAAATATAGCTGGTATTTACAACAGTTGGATTCATAGTGAAAATGATAAAAATGTTGGCGAAAGGTATGTTGGAAAGGAAAAATACTACCATGCTTCAGGGGCAAATATGTGCATCAGAAAGCATTACTTTGCTACTCACCCAGAGATTCCAAAGACAAACGAATCGGATATGATAGGTCAACGAGTTATGAGGCTAGGAACTTTATTTCACAACGACATGGAAATTGCTTTGAATTGGTACAAAGAAAAGAAAAGTTTGACAAACAGAAAAGAAACAATTAATAAGCTTATATATAATAATACTAATACTAGTTCTAATAGTACTATAGAACTAATAGATAATATAGAACTAGTTGATACTGAGGGAGAGATTATTTTACCAGATTTGAATGTTCGAGGTTTCTACGATGTTGTTTTTAAAATGAAAACTGGAGAAGTGTTTTTATATGATTTCAAAACCATTAGAGCATATGGATACAAACTTAAATTTGGTAGATTGGAAAATAGGAAAATAGATAAAGTTCCAACTCACGAAGTTCAGTTAGCAACCTATGGTCTTGGAGTTAAAGAAAAATATGGTAGGCTTGATGGAATGTTTTTATTTTATTTTAATAAAGATTCAGCTATGTGCAAGGAAAAAGAAGTTAACCTTGAATTTATGGATGTAGCTAAAGATTATTGGCGAGAGGTCAATGAACTAACACAAGGTAGTGTTCCCCCACCTGTACGAGAAGATGAAAGTCCTTTACAAAGTTGGGAATGTAATTATTGCAATTATGCAACATACTGTCAGGAGAACTAGAATGGCAAAACAAAAACAACAGAAACCTGTTCAACAAGAACAGATTGCAACTACTAACCCACAAAGGAAGTTAGCATTAGAAGAACAAAAGAAACAGCTAGAGGCTAGTTATCAAAAAGTACTAGGTGCTTTAGAATTGTTAGATGCTATTCTTTTACAGGAGGAAATGGATGCCAAAAAAGGAAGCTAAAGACTTGATACCAAATAACAAATTGGAAACTTGGTCTTCAGAGAACTCTTTCGATTTGGATGTATTAAGAGATACCCATGATTCTATCAGTAAAAAAGTAACGAGTCCTTTATATGTTCAGAAGAGGCAAGGTCCAGGTGGTACAACCTTGGATTATGTTGATGAAGGATATATGCGACAGACACTTAATACTTATTACCCAATTTGGAGTTGGGAAATAGTTAAGTATGAGTTTCTTGGCAAGGAAGCCATCGCTGTACATGGGAAACTAAAGATTGTTGATAATGGAGTACCAAGAACATTTGATGCAATAGCTGCCCATAGGGTAGCAGTTAATAAAACTTCAGGTGATTATGTAGACCTCGGTAACGATATGAAATCGGCTAATACTGAGGCTTTCAAAGTTGCTTGTAATCGTCTGTGTAATATCGCAGATGATGTCTATAGAAAAGCCATCTTAAGTCCAGAGCAAGTAGATACCTTAGAAGGTGTACTTGGGATGCTAGATGGTCAGACTAGACGAAAAGTGAAAGAGAGTGTTGGGAATAATACTATTAATCCCAGCAATTTCGACTCTACAATGGAGAAACTAAAAAAGCTAACAAAAAAAGATAAGGAGTCTAAATAATGGCTGATATAGGAAATATACTCGATGGTCCAGACACAGGAGGTGTCACATTTTACGATCCATCACAAGACAAACCATCGGTTCCAATGCCAGAAGGTCAATACCCTGCGCATGTAATCGAAGTAAAAACTGCAACTAGAGATGTGAAAGGTAAATACAAGGCACTAATATTTAATATTAGAGTTCGTATTGCACCTAAAAGTGATTCACATATGGTTTTTGAGGCTGTGGATTACGATGGTAATAAAGTAGAAGTTAATGGTGGTTCTTTTGAAGGTCGAGAGATGAGAAGCAATGGAATCTTTAAGTTCTTACATCCATCTGATGATGATGAGTTTGAATCTAATCCAGGTGGTAACAAGGGTTATTCAAATTTCTGTGTCTGTGTTGGCAAAGAGCCACAAACGAAGGAAATAGAAATGAATGGCGAAATGGTTTCTGTAAAGGAATTACCCGACCTAAAGGAAGAAGATATTATGGGGAAACCTGTAATGGCAGTAATAGGTAGAGGTAAACCTTGGAAATCAGATAGAGATGGTAAGGTTAGAACATCATTGGAAGTCAAATGGTTCAGAACATGGGCAGATGGAGAAGCCATAGATGTTGATGATGCTAAAGATGATGACTTGCCATTCTAATGAAAGTCAAAGCTAAGTTTCCACTTATCAGATTTAAGGTTGCAAGACTTTTAATTTGGCTAGGATGGAATCAAAGACAAGCTGTGAAAAAAGTGGGTATCTCTTCAAGTTGGTATTATACACAAATGAGGAAATACAGATAGGTTTACTTGTTCATCCAAGTACCTCCGAAAAAGTGGGGTTGGTTTATCTCTTCCCAGCCCCACGCTTTTTTAATAAAACTAAGGAATATTAAATGTCAAAAGAATTAATGATAGGTGTAAAGTTTAAGAAAACAGAATTAGAAAGTCTTTTAAGTCTTTTAAAAACTCAAGTAATTGACAAAGAAATAGATACAGAAGAAGGAAATAAATTAGTGTATTTATGGGGTCAGCTAGATAGCATCTTAACAAAAGCAGTAGTTGCAGATGTGCCTGAATCAGCCTTAAAAGAAGTTGATAGTTGGACGAAACCTAAAGAATTAAATGTTGTAGAAAAGATGGAAATTGAGTACAGCGAAACTATGGATGAGTTTAAAAGAATTAATCAAGCACAATATAATTTGTTTGCATTAAAACAAGCTGATTATGGTCCAGGAAATATATCAATGAATGGAAACAAAGAACTTGCGTTATTAGGTCTTGGAGTCAGAATGAATGATAAGACTCAAAGAATATTAAACTTGACTCATGGGAAGTCAGAACCAAATAATGAATCACTAGAGGATTCTTTCAAAGACCTGTCAGTCTATGGTATTATTGCACAAATAGTACTTGCAGACTTATGGGGTAAATAAAAAAGGAGAACTGAATGGTAGAACTAGCACTTTGTTGTGTACTCGTACTTGTATGGTATAATAGTACAGAATGGCAAAAACAAGTTAATAAACACAAGGATGATAAATGATACATTGGATTGATACACTTATAGACCAGCAACATTTTCCATTTTATGAATTTATGTGGCTAAGTATGTTAGGTTTATGGTGGAGTGTTATTAACAGACTAAAAAGAATAGAAGAAAAAACTGAAATTATAAATGATAATCTAAACGAAGGTTTAGACGAATTAATATAGAGGAGTATGATTTGTTACTGATAGGAGATGTCAGAGACAAAATAAAAGAGGTACAGACAGAAACAATACAAGCAATTATAACAAGTCCTCCTTATTGGGGTCTCAGAGACTATGGAAAAGACGACCAACTAGGTCAAGAAGAAACACCTGAACAATTTGTACAGGCAATGGTAGAGTTAGCAAGGGGATGGCACAGAGTATTAAAGAAAGATGGAACTCTATGGCTGAATCTAGGTGATACCTACTTTGGTGCAAAAGGTGGTCATTGGAGTTCAGACAATTCCTTTACCAACGAAGACACAGGTACTAAATACAGAGAAAGTAGGAAAGCACCACCCAAGCATAAATTTCTTAAGACTAAAGACCTTGTTGGAGTTCCATGGAGAGTTGCCTTAGCACTTCAAGAAGATGGCTGGTATCTTAGGAATGATATAATATGGGCAAAGAATAACCCAATGCCTGAAGCAGTAAAAGATAGGTTTGCTAAATCACACGAGCATATATTTTTACTTAGTAAATCTCCAAAGTATAAATTCTTTTATGAAGAAGTATTAGAACCTTATACAGAACCATTGAATAGATGGGGTGGGGATAACTTTAATAATGCAGACGAAGAAGAGTCTAAATATGGGATTGCTTTATCTAAAGAACTTGGGTATAGCCATCAAAATAAAGAAGGTAAAGGTAAGAATGTAAGACCTAATCCTAATGGTAGGACTAGAAAAGATGTTTGGAAGCTAAATACTAGTTCTTATTCGGGAGCACATTTTGCTGTGTTTCCTGAAACTATTCCTGAATTAGCAATTAAGGCAGGTACAGAGATAGGAGATACTGTGCTTGACCCTTTCATGGGTAGTGGAACTACTGCAGTAATGGCTACTAGATTAAAGAGAAAATGGGTAGGTATAGAACTAAACGAGGAATATGCTGAGATAATAAAGGATAGAACCTCACAAGTGGAGATGTTTTAATGGATGATGTTAATCAAGATTTCTTATATAGAAATACAAATAGAATAGATATTGCTCAAGAAAAAGCAGAGGAATATTTTACAAGTAGAAAAATCTTTTGGAAAGCGTTTGGTACTGACCCAAAAGATAATAATCCAGTACCTAAAAAAGAGTTCTTTTTGATGCCTAAGTTTATTCAAAGGACTCCAGATATGTTCGCTATAAATAGCAAGTTTGTTTTTATAGAAGTCAAAGGATGCAAAGAGAGTGTAAAAATAAAATTAGATGACTATACTGAATATATTAAATGGAATGAGATTGCCCCCTTAATGTTTTTTATATACTCAGCAACACTAGAGCAAAGATATTTATTGTATATGACAGCAATTCAAGAAAAGATGATAGGAGCAAATATAGGTAGATATAATGACAATAATAAATTATACTTTGAGATTGACATTATGAGTCTAGGAGAATTTGCTATAGTTTAGTAAATTATAGAACTGCCCTTTTTTGGAAGAAATGGTATTAGGGTTACTCAGAATTAGTCAAAAAACTTTGACTTGACCATTCATTTAAGCAACGACTCTAGAGATAGACGAGTTTTTATTGGATGGAATAGAAATAAGAAGTTTAACAGATGAAAACATTGTTATTAATTAGGTTGGCGTTTAGTTAGTACATTGGGTAACCCCTTACCAGTATGTTGGAGAATAGATGGATATACAATTACAACCTAACAACCAAGAGTTAGAAGAGTCGCTCCTTGGTTGTATAATAATGGACTCTGAACAATATTGGAAAGTAGAACCATTTGTATTAACTGATGAGATTTTCTACACAAGTAAATGCAAGAGGCTGTTTAATATAATAAAGAATATGTCTCACAATGGTGAAGTCATAGATATGATGACCATAATTTCAAACCTATCTAAGAATGATAAAGCAATGGACTTAGATACTTACTATATTACAGGGTTAGGTACACAAGAAGCAACACCATCTAACTCAATTATATACGCTAAGAAATTATATGAAGATTATTTATACAGGCAAATTATCAAAAAAGCTGACCTTATTAAAACAAGGTCTTACGATGGAAATGCTAGTGTATATCCCATTGTTCAAGAAACCTATTCAGAACTTGGTCAAATTTTGGACTTAAGACCTACAAATGGATTTGATATAGATACATCCTTAGATGATACAATAAAAGATATTACAGAAGGTCAAAAGAATCTAGTAAAATCGGGATGGGCAAAAATAGATAAGCTAAGTGGTGGTTTTACAAAAGGTGAAGTAAGTATAGTAGGTGGAAGACCTGGACATGGTAAAACTACAGTTTTGATTAACCTAGTAGCACAATTTGTCAATCAAGGTTTAAAGGTAATGTTATTCAATAGGGAATTGCCAATAAAAGAAGTATTGAAAAAACTTATAGTACTTGAATCTGGAAAGTTATCTTACAGGCAAGTTAGGACATCTGGAGTTGGTGGTAATGATAGGGAAGAAATAGCTAGAGTTGATAAACTACTTAGAGAAAAATATACCCCAGAGAAATTTCAAATGTTTGATAAGATTGCAGATTTTGAACAAGCATCTATTGAAGTTAGAAAGTTTAAACCTGATGTGGTTATTGATGACTATGTACAATTAATAAGACCTTCAAAAGATAAAAAATATGAAGCAAGAAGATTGGAACTAGAAGAACTTGTTAATTCATATAAGTGGTTAGCAAAACATAATAACTGTGTAGTTGTTTTAGCATCACAATTAAATAGAGGTATTGAATATAGAGGTACTAAACCTGAACCTCAATTATCTGATTTAGCAGAAAGTGGTGCAATAGAACAAGTTGCAGAAAATGTACTATTTGTATATTACGCTTGGAAAGTATCACCTGAAAGAAAAGAGAACTCTCCACATAAAATAAAATTAATAGCAAAGAAAGTAAGATATGGAGAAACTGGTTTTGTAGTACTTGGTTACGATGGTGACAAGTGTAAAATATATGGCTCTTATGTTGAATACCAAAATACTCTTAAACTTAGTAAGTAGAACTTTGAGTTGTAATGGATGTATTTATTTTACTAAGCAAAATTACTGTAACTGGTTTTATCATAATGGCAAAGGTCGTTCTCGCTCTGTGCCTGAAGATGTTAAGAAAAAAGGATGCAGTCAAAGAAAAGGAGTTGAAGCAAAAGGAAACGAGATGATACAAACACTAATTAATAAATTTGAAGGTGAAATTATATGACACATTATATTGGAATAGACCCAGGAGCAAGTGGAGGAGTTGCTTTATACGATGGTAAAACGCTATCTGCGTCTAAATGCCCTAAAAAAGTGGGAGATATGTATGCCTTACTAGAGATATACGCTTCACGAGGCGATTTGAGACAAACAGCTGTTTTGATAGAAAAAGTGTGGAGTTTCCCCTCTGATAGCTCTAAAACTGCATTTGCCTTTGGTAGAAACTATGGCAGCTGGATAGCTGCACTAGAAATAATAGGACTCAACTATAAATTGGTAACTCCTAAAGGTTGGCAAAAACATTTTGAAGTTCCAAAGCTTCAGAAAAAAGAAAGAAAGAATTGGCTAAAGGCTTATGCTCAAAAACAAGTAGATAAAACAGAAATGAAATTCAATGTTACATTATATACAGCCGATGCTATTATGATAGCACTTGCTGTTAAAGATATGTGGGAAGGATTAGATTATGTCGAGTTATAAAGGAAGAAGTTTTGTACCCCTAGTAAAAGATAAGACAAAAAAGAATGGTTATCATCTAGCTAAGAAAGCAGATGTAAAAATAAGTCATTGTGAAACTTGTAATTGTTGTTGGGAACAAAATTACCTAGCAATTAGAAACTTTAAGCCTAAAACTAAAAGATGGATAAGAAGAGATGAGTATCTTTACTATGATGATTTTCCCACCTATGGTAAAGCTAAAAAGGTTTGTCCTAGATGTCAGGTACAATCTTCTTAATGTCTGCACTCTTATAAGTTGGGTTAACAGAACTTCCAGGAAGTGGGAACATCTTTTGTATCTCACCTCTTTTATAGTAGCCACCTTGCTTTTGCCATTCTTTTTTAAGTAAAGAATTTAGTTGCCTAAGCTTTCTATAATATTGTTTCTCTAATACCAATGCTTTTTTTCTTTCAACAGGATTTAAATATTGTAAGAATTTATCTCTATTGTTAAACATCTTACCTGTTTTAGGGTTAGTATCTTGATATAGAGGATTTATCTTTTTAACAACATTGTTTAAAGCAGAGTCTGCTTTCTTCATTGAAGCTTTGTGATTGTACTGTTCGTAACCATTAAATACTCTGTAGTTATCATATAAGTAATACCAAGTGGCAACATAAAACCTAGAAGCTGCAGCCATGTCACTCTCTCTTCCAGAAAAAGCATTTTTGATCAAATTATAATATTCTGCGTTTTCATTATATTTAGCTGAAAATGGGTTACCTTTATTGTACTCATCCCATAAACCAGACTTTTGTTCATAAGCACTTCTAAATGTTCTTAAGTTTTTAGCATCTGTTTTAAATGGAGTTGTTACTTTGCTATATGCTTTGAATCCATGACCTGCCACAACAAGAGTCTTTGAAACTAGCTTTCTAGTAGCATCTACCATATTGCTTTTATCTGCGTTTAAAAGCCTCATGCCAAATTGAGCAACATTGTAAGAGTTCCTAATTATAGCAGGTTGCATAATAGAGTCTGCAGTTATTGCTTCTGATAATTTAAATCCATTTGAATATGGATTCATTAAGAAACTTGCTAGACCTAAAGCCTCAGACTTAGCAAAGTTTTGTCCTACTTGATTTAATATACCTTCATTTATCTTAGGTGGTGATGTACCAAGTACTTTTTCATACATTTCCCATAATGCTCCCCCTGCCAAGTTAGAGGCAAGAGTATATCTAGCAAGTGGAAGTAAGTTACCATTTTTAGCTGGTGTAATTATATGATTAAATATATTAGCAGTACCACTATAAGCCATTCTATAAAAAAGAGTTAATGCTTTTGCGTTTGCGTTTCCTGCCCAAAGTGGAAGAAATGGGTCACCTGCAGCACCTTGAGATTTTATATGTCCATAATGCTGAATCTTAGACAAGATATTAGCTTGTTCTTCTAGGTATAACTTCTTTCTTTTTCCTTTAATTCCATAATCTGCCCATACATTTGTATCTGCATCTAAACCATATCTTTTTAAGAAAGCAACTTCAGAAGGCTTGAGGTTAAACATGTCTCCCATTTCTTTTCCTATTTTTGCATCACCCTTACTAGCATACAATCCTGTGTTTTTGTGTAACCTTTGAACCATTTCTCTAGCACTAAACTCTCCTGCGAATCCACCAATAATTCTATTCACAGCTTCTGTTTTTTGCATATGACCTAAGCTTTCAGATATTCTTTGTTCCCAACCACCAATCTCTATTTCTTTAGTACCTATTTGTAACCAACCTTTTCTTCTTGCTTCTCTCCAGGATTGTGGTTGAAATGCTTTTCTTAATCCATATGCAAATGCTCTTACGCCATGTACGCCTAAAGTCATTTGTGTACCAATAGTTAAGTTCTTTACACCTGAAAAAGGAGATGATAAACCAAACATAGCAGAGTACTTACCCATTGATGTTAATACATCTGTAAATTCTTTACCTGTTTGTGACTTGCTTTCAAGACCAATTCTTCTTTTAATAACTTTTTCTAAATAAGCACCTAAGTCACTATCTTTACCCATCTGTTTTAATATCTCCCCTTGAGTGGAGAATGTGGATTCACCTTTTATAGATGTGTATTCAGTAAAATGCTTTGCTGTGGATAAAAAGTTTGACATATTTCTTTGGTACTTATTAAACACAGTTTCAAATGATGTTTCATATGTTTGTATTATTTTTCCTTCAGCACTTAACATTGAATTGTCTAACTTCGGTTGCCTAGACATTAAATTGTTGTTTTTAACCTTAGTAGAACTTCTAGCAATTAAACTAGATAATTGTCTTTCTGCCTCAGTTAATAATTTTTGATATGTTTTACTATTAGGATTAGTAATATCTTTAGCAAGAGATTTTCTAGTAGCTTCCATCTTTTTTAACTGATTTTCTCCTGCTATTCTTCTTTGTGTACTTTCACCAAAGGTCTCTACTTCTTCTTTTACTTTTTCATACTTCTTATTTATATCTTCTAGCATAATCTTTTGATTCTGCTTTACAAAACTACTAATCTGTGTTTCGTAGTTTGTTCCTAGGTTTAAATGTTTTTGTGCATCTTTTGTAAGCACCCTAGTAAAGTAATCTTTTACATATCTAGGGTTATATTTTTCTTTAAAGACTTCAAACTCAGCAGGGTTAGGTATCTTTTCTCTACCTATTTTCATAAACTCATCCCAATATTCTTTGTACATATCTTCAATTTTTTTCTTAGCTTCGTATTCTTTAGTTCCTGGTTTTTTTGAGTTCTCTATAAAAGCATCTCTTTTCGGGTCTGCTTTTATATTGATTGTTTTTCCATCTACAACTGTAGGCTCTAGTAATGTTTTGTCTATAGCATAACCAAGGTAATCAAGACCTTTACCACCAACTAATGCTTTAGCATCATAAACTGCTTCGTGACCAATACCAACTAATCTCTGTTCTTCGTAATAATGGTCTTCCACTTTCTCAGCTACTTTTTTCATACCCATTTTTCTTAATACATAACCAACAGGCATTGTCATCGCATTAATTGATTTTCTTATTTGTCCAAACTCATTACTCATTCCAGATACAACATCCATCATGGCTTCATCAAGAACTGCAGTAGATGGTTCATACTTTTTACCAAACTGCTTATACATTTCTTGCATCCTTTGAAGTT
>TARA_R110002167_G_scaffold8206_13_pt1 | contig 22969 bp, 26 predicted proteins | sample TARA_R110002167 | Tara Oceans TARA_R110002167 (sample SAMEA4398238) | marine metagenome | biome: Polar Biome; feature: [MES] marine water layer (ENVO:01000295) within the mesopelagic zone...; material: water (ENVO:00002006), including particulate matter (ENVO:01000060) such as......
TAAAACACGCCAAGAATATTTAGATAATGGTATGGATGATGTTATCGCTAAGCCGGTTAAAAAGAGCCGTATCATTGAAGTATTTAATAGTTTGTTTACCGATGAACCGACTAAAGCCGCCCAGCCTTTTGAAGAACCCAAAGGCGATAAGTTAGAAGCCATTTTAGACTTAGATTTATTGCAAATGTTAGTAGATACCATCGGTCATGAAATGGTTAGAACCAGCGTCAAAGTTTTTCAAGAAAACATTCCTGACTATCTCGAAATATTGCAACTCAGTTTAAGTGCCAACGAAAAGGATGAAGTTTGTTCTCAGGCGCATAAGATAAAAGGTGCAGCGGGGTCGGTCGGTTTAGCGCGGGTGCAAAAAATTGCCAATCAAATCCAGCAAGGTGATCATCCAGCATGGTGGCAAAACGTGCACGACTGGGTTGAAGAGCTCAATCATGCTGCTAGCCAGGACCTCCAAAAACTGGTTAATTGGGTGGGTCAGCAAGATATCGACGACTAAGGTCAGTCTCTCAGGTATTAAACAAATTAAAATACTGACAATTTAGTATTTTAATTTTAAACTTTGTATATAAATACTATAATATGATTTATCGAATCGTTATTGTTAAAATTTGAGTTGTACTTATGTCTAAATTTGACCCCATTGATCATTCACATCGTCGCCGCAATCCTCTGACCGGAGATTGGGTACTGGTATCGCCTCACCGTGCTAAACGTCCTTGGCAGGGACAGGTAGAAAAACCACAAACTACGCAAAGTCAGGCTCACGATCCTGACTGTTATTTGTGCTCAGGCAATACGCGCATCAATGGTGAAGTTAATCCTGATTACCAAGGTACCTTTGTTTTTACCAATGACTTTGCTGCTTTGATGCAAGACACACCAAAGTCTGAGCAAACAAATAACGATTTATTTACCTTGCAAGCCGCTCGGGGAACAAGCCGAGTCATTTGCTTTTCCCCTGCACATAATCTTACTCTGCCAGAATTGCCCGTATTGGCTATTGAAGGTCTTATTCAAACTTGGCAAGAGCAGGTCGCTGAATTATCCAAAGAGTATGTCTGGGTGCAAGTATTTGAAAACAAAGGTGCTGCTATGGGCTGTTCCAATCCCCATCCTCATGGACAAATTTGGGCTAACGATTTTATTCCAAATGAGGTAGCAAAAGCGGAAATAAACCAAAAAACTTATTTTGATAAACATCACAGTGCTTTGCTACTGGATTACGCTCAAAAAGAATCTGCCGATGGTAGTCGCACGGTGGTTGAAACTGAGCACTGGATCGCGGTTGTGCCTTATTGGGCCGCATGGCCTTTTGAAACCTTATTGATGCCTAAGTTTAAATGTGCACGTTTAGTGGATATAGATGTTCAGCAAAGGGCTGATTTAGCCGTCGCCATCAAAGAATTAACAAGCCGTTACGATAACTTATTTCAATGTTCTTTCCCTTATTCAATGGGCTGGCATTGGGCGCCTAACGACTTAAGCGAAACTGAACATTGGCAAGTACATGCCCATTTTTATCCGCCCTTATTGCGTTCAGCAACAGTGCGTAAATTTATGGTCGGTTATGAAATGATGGCTGAGCCACAGCGAGATTTGACGCCAGAACAAGCAGCCGAAAAACTGCAACAAGTCAGTAAGCTACACTACAACGAACAAGCAGGAAAATAAGCATCATGACAAGCATATTAGAAACGAGAATTAACACGCTTGATGCGGTTTTTACCGCCAGTTTTGGTTATGCGCCGGGTCGACACTTCCAAGCACCTGGTCGCGTTAATCTGATTGGTGAGCATACCGATTATAATGATGGTTTTGTATTGCCTTGTGCGATTGATTATCAAACCTTAGTCGCGGTTTCGCCCCGCGACGATGTGACGGTTCGAGTTGTTGCTCTTGACTATGATAATCAACAGGATGAATTTAGTCTCGATAGTGAAATCCTACCTCATAGCTCACAGCTATGGAGCAACTACGTGCGTGGTGTTGTTAAGCATCTTCAAATGCGCGGTATGGTCATTGGTGGGGCAGATTTAGCTATAACTGGGAATGTGCCTCAAGGTGCAGGTTTAAGCTCTTCAGCGTCCTTAGAGGTGGTTGTTGGTGAAACATTTAGACAACTTTATCAGTTGGCTATGAGTCAGTCTGATGTGGCATTAAACGGCCAAGCGGCGGAAAATCAATTTGTGGGTTGTAACTGCGGCATTATGGATCAGATGGTCAGTGCCTGTGGAGCCGAGCATCATGCCTTGTTGCTAGATTGTCGCTCGTTAGAGACTCAATTGATTTCGATGCCTGAATCTTTGTCTGTCATGATCATTAATTCAAATGTTAAGCGCGGTTTGGTCGACAGTGAATATAATACTCGTCGCCTGCAGTGCGAAGAGGCCGCTCGAATTTTAGACATTAAAGCCTTACGTGATATTAGTTTAGCCGAACTACAGCGTCAAAAAGACAGCATGCCAGCTTTGGTTTATAAACGTGCTCATCATGTGGTTTCTGATAGTGAGCGCACACTTTTAGCAGCTGAAGCCTTACGTAATAACGACCTGAGTGCCTTGTCTGACTTAATGGCTGCATCACATGTTTCGATGCGAGATGATTTTGAAATCACCGTCGAGCCAATTGATTATATTGTTGAATTGTTGTCGTCTTACTTAGGTCAAAATGGCGGTGTAAGAATGACGGGTGGTGGCTTTGGCGGTTGCATTGTTGCGCTAATGCCTCACGAATTGGTGGATGGCGCAAAACAATTGATAGCACAAAAATATCAAGCGAAAACCGGCATTAAAGAGGATATCTACATTTGTAAGGCCAGTAATGGAGCAGGTGAATTATAAAAAGTACGGTCTGATGGCGAGGTACTTGCCATCAGCAATAGATAATAGTCAATTTAAAACAAAAATATGACTTAGGGTTCAAGTTTTTGTCGTTTAATTAAGGTGTTACTTCAGATGGCCACAGTTTGACGTTCCTAAGCTAAGCTTCATTTTGCTAGGATTTTTTATTTTTTCTGAGTTTAAAAATCACCTAAATCAACCGTAAACCCGCATGCTATTACATTGTCTTTTTCGGTTTAAACTGCGAAAGTATGACCAATAATATTCCACCCAGAATGAAACAGCTAGATATCATCAGGTGCCACGTAAGGCCTTCATTAATAAATATAATACCGCCTAAGGCAGCCCAGATCGGTACAGAAAGTTGGCTAACTGCTGCGACACTTTTATCAAGATTGGGTAAGACCATATACCACAAGGTATAACCTAAACCGGAAGCAAGGGCACCAGAGGCAACACTATAAACTAAACCTAGTGACGTAATATTAGTGTCACTGAATAAGTAGACAGTGAACAAAGCCAAGACGCAAAGGGGCACTAGACGGATGAAATTGCTGCTGGTATCAAGTAGTGGCGATACGGAACGACTTCCTACTAAACTATAGATGCCCCAAGCAATCCCCGCCACGATCATAAAGATGAAATTCAAGCCATTGGGTTTTTCTAGTTCAGGATAAACAAAATACGCTAGACCCAGTAGTGACATGACAATACCGATACTTTCTAATAAGGACAAACGTTTACCAGCCAGTATTGCTGCGCCAAGCATAGTAAATTGTACCGCAGCAAACAGTATTAGGGCACCGGTTGCGGTGCTAAGTCCTACGTAGGCGTAAGAAAAACCAAGCACATAGATGAGTAAACTCGCCGCTCCTTTAATATTGCCATATTGTGTAAAAATTTTTCTAGAATGGGCATTTTTAACCACCAATAAGAGCCATAAAATAATAGCGGCTGATAAGATTCGAATAATAGAAAAATCTAAAGGATCAACCCTTTCAACTTTGAGGGCCAATCGACATAAAATAGAATTGGCAGCAAATGCGAGTAAAGCAATTAGGGTGAACAAAAATAGTTTTTTAGTCGGCATTGTTAAATCAGTAACCAACTTGCGGTACCTAAGAAGGCGAAAATGCCTACGACATCAGTAATAGTAGTGAGTATTACACTGCCAGCTAGGGCGGGATCAATACGCAACTTTTTCATGATCATGGGTAAGGTAGCACCAGCGAGGCCAGCAGCGACCATATTGATTAACATGGCAAAGGCGATAACCGCCCCGAGCATTAAGTCTTGTTTCCACAATGCGATTACCGAAGCAATTAATACCGACCATATCACGCCATTCAAAAAGCCGATGGCGAGCTCTTTGCTTATTAACCATTTTGCATTACTCGCACGCACGTGGCCCAAGGCCATGCCACGTATTACCAAGGTTAGTGTTTGGTTGCCGGCTACGCCGCCCATGCTCGGCACTATGGTATTAAGTATGGCTAATACAGCCAATTGGCTAAGAGCCGCTTCGAATAAATCACTCACTGCGGCGGCCATTAAGGCAGTAAAAAGGTTGACGCCTAACCAAATGGTGCGCCTTTGAGTACTTTTAAAAACCGGTGCAAAGGTGTCTTCTTCATCATCTAAACCGGCCATACTCATCATGGAGTGTTCAGCATCCTCTCGGATAATATCAACCACATCATCAATGGTGATACGCCCTACCAGATGATTATTTTCATCCACTACAGGGGCAGATAACCAATCGTAGCGCTCGAACAAGCTGGCCACTTCATTATCTGGCATATTGACCGGGATGGCTTCTGAACTTTTTATTAATGTATGCACTTTAGTGTCGGAGGCGGCTGTGACTAACGTAGTGAGAGAAACACCACCTATTAACTTATCGTCGCGATCGACCACGTACAAAGTATCAGTATTTTCTGGAATTTGACCTTTGAGACGAAGATAGCGTAAAAACACTTCAACACTAATTTCCGGACGCATGGTAATGGTGTCGGTGTTCATAATAAAACCGGCGGTTTCTTCACCGTATGACAAACCCTGCTGGGCGCGCAGTCTATCTTGCTCATCCATTGAGGCTAATAAATCTTGTGAAACGGCTTCTGGTAAACCACTGAGGGTTTCGACTAAATCGTCGGTGTCCATTTCCTCAAGAGCATCAGCCAGTTTTTCTGGTAACATTTGACGGATGATGCCGTTACGCACATCTTCTGATAGCTCTTCAAGCACATCACTGTATGAGTCTGGCTCAATCAATTGCCAAATTTCAGTTCTTATGCGGCTGCGACTCGACTCCAGTAACAAAGCAACGTCACAGGGGGCAACACTGCGTAACATCGCTTGCACTTGCACAAAATCACCGCTATCAAGCGCCGAGTTAATGGCCTGTAATTGTGAGTTGGTGCTTTTTGCGTCGAATGTATCAGGCATAATGGTAGGCAGTTTGTCCTTAAAAATGGATTGTCGAATGATATACGTTACTAGTAGAACGATTAATATTTAAAGAGTAAATCCAGTGAGCTTAGTCACAATTTTAGTTCAGAGTGAATAGTTTGATTAAAACATGATTATAATTATCGAACTCAGTCTTACTCTTGTTCGTTAAAACGTCCGGCTATCAATGCTTCTACTGCAGCCAAGGCTTCGATTGCATCTTCACCCTGACTGACGACGTTTAGCTCTTTACCCTGATTACCTTCCAGCATCATTAAACCTAAGACACTGTTGGCCGATGCTTGTTTGTCGCCTAAATGTAAGGTCACGGTAGCGGAAAATTTGTTAGCTAATTGCACCAACTGGGTTGCAGCACGGGCATGTAAACCAAGCTTGTTTACGATGACTATTTTTTTTTCAAGTATAGGCATAATTAGTCTGTCATATCTTCAGGGTGAGGTGCTTATTGATTTAAGGTCCGGTGCCTAATTTGCACATCAGGGTGAGAATCACTAAAAGTCTTAGCTAAGGCTTCAGCCACATACACCGAGCGATGTTGTCCACCGGTACACCCAATGGCTATGGTCACATAACTGCGATTATTGCGCTCCAAATGGGGTAGCCAAGTTGCTATTAAATTTTGTATTTGCCATATAAATTTAGTCACTAAGGGCTGAGAGCCTAAAAATAGTTGTACCGGGCTATCTAGGCCAGTCAAATGTTTAAGGTCGGGTTCCCAGTGTGGATTTGGCAGAAATCGAGCATCAAATACATAATCGGCATCCTTAGGAATGCCGTACTTGAAGCCAAAAGATTCAAACACCAAAACGAGTCTAGAGCTTTTTTTACCCAAAATTCTTTCACGCACCAATTCAGCGAGTTGATGTACCGATAATTGATCGGTATCGAGATAAAGGTCGGCACGCTCAGCAATAGGTGCAAGTAGTATTGACTCTGCTTGAATAGCTTCGGCTAGTGATTTATTTTGTTTTGAAAGAGGGTGCAAACGACGGGTTTCACTGAAGCGTTTGACTAATATGTCATCACTCGCATCGAGATAAAGAATTGTCATATGCCAAGTGGATGGCAGATAATCGAGTATCTCCACCAAATCATTCGGGTCTTTGGGTAAGTTGCGTACATCGATACTGACAGCCACTTGATCATACTCGTCAACCACAGTGTGAGTCAAAGTGGGCAATAGATTGACGGGAATATTATCGACACAATAATAGCCGAGATCTTCCAATGCTCTTAAGACAACAGATTTGCCAGAACCAGAACGGCCACTAATAATAATCAGTTTCATATCAGTTCATCACCTTAAATAATTCTTCATCGCTTTGAGCTGCACGCATTCGATTTAAGGTGTCTTTATCAGTGAGTTTTGCTGCAATAACTGACAAGGTTCCAAGATGTTCATTTGCCTGTTCTTCTGGAACCAATATTGCGAAAAAGATATCAACGGGTTGTTTATCGATTGCATCGAATTCGATGGGAGTATCATTGGTCATAACCACTGCAACCACCTTTTTGAGATCTTTTAAACGGCCATGTGGCAATGCAATTCCATTCCCGATACCGGTACTGCCCATTTTTTCTCGGTTCATTAAACTGGCGAGTATCGTGGCCTGATCAATATCGACAATATGCTTACTCGCGATATTGCTGATAAGTTCGAGGATTCGTTTTTTACTGGTACCCTGCACTGCACATAAAGTGCAGTCAGGGTGAAGAACGTCTTTAATTTCCATTATTTACTGGGTCACTTAATGGCGTTTAGCTTTTTCCTTGTGCTTAATCACTTGTCTATCAAGCTTATCGATTAAAGCATCAATGGCGGCATACATGTCTAAATGTTCAGCATTGGCGAAAACTTCTGCGCCACTTAGGTGAAGGGTTGCTTCAGCCTTCTGATTGAGCTTTTCTACATTTAAGATGACATGTACATTGTTAATATGATCATAGTGTCGTTCAAGTTTAGTAAATTTTGAATCGACATAATCGCGTAGTGAATCGGTAATTTCTAAATGATGACCAGTTAGGTTTATTTGCATATCGCCTCTTCCTTTTTTAATTTGCCTATAACAGACTCTTACGTTGGTTAGACGGAGGGATCAATAAAGACTCCCTATATTTTGCTATTGTTCGCCGAGCCACGACTATGCCTTGGTCAGCCAACAGTTGAGCAATCTTACTATCACTCAGAGGTTTACTGGGTTTTTCGGCTGCGACTAATTTTTTAATCAATGCCCTAATTGCTGTTGAGGAGCATTCTCCTCCCACATCTGTGGCGACATGACTCGAAAAGAAGTACTTAAGCTCAAATATACCTCTGGGGGTATGCATATATTTTTGGGTTGTCACACGTGAAATAGTTGATTCATGCATATCCACCATTTCTGCGACATCGTTTAACACCATTGGTTTCATCATTTCTGGACCATGTTCAAAAAAACCAATTTGCTGCTGTACAATGCAATTGGATACTTTGAGTAAGGTCTCATTGCGACTTTCAACGCTTTTTATAAACCATTTGGCTTCTTGTAAATGCGAACGGATAAATTGACTGTCAGTACTATTTTTTGTGCTCTTGCTCATGGCCGCATATTGCTGATTGACATTGAGCTTGGGCAAACTGTCAGGGTTGAGTTCAACCATCCAACGGCCATTTTTTTTAGTCACGGAAACGTCAGGGATTACATACTCGGGTTCGCCGACAATAAGCGCGCTACCCGGCCTTGGGTTCAGAGTTTGCAGAAGTCGCATTGCTTCACGCAACTCATCTTCTTTTAAACGAGTTTTGCGCATTAAGGTACGATAATCTTTGCTACCAATTAAGTCACAATAATCGGTGATAAGCATCTTGGCCTCGGCTAACCAAGGTGTCTCAATAGCAAACTGATTTAATTGGATCAATAAACATTCTTGCGGACTGCGTGAACCAGAACCGATAGGGTCAAACATTTGAATGCGTTTAAGTACACACTCCACTTCATCTAGTTCAATTTCTTCATCGTACAAACTAGCAAGAACTTCGTCTGCACTAATAGTCAGGTAACCTGACTCATCAATAGAATCTATAATGGCCATGGCGATAGAAATATCTGTATCGCTAAAATGCGTCAGGCGCATTTGCCATAACAAGTGTTCTTGAATATTGTCGGTGGTTTCTCCCTGAAAAACTTGGTCGTCATCAACACTAAAGCTGCTTGAGGACATCGAGGGAGCTGATGACGCGCTAATGTATTCGTCCCAGGTGCTATCTAAGGGCAAATCTTGCGGAATGTCATTGTTTTGTAATGCATCGCCAGTTTCAATGGTTGCAGCATCCACTTCGACCCTGTCGTTTGAGCCATCAGAACCAAAATTGGTTTCTAAAGCACTATCACCGGTGGGATTTTCGAAGGGGTCAGTCACTTCTAATAGTGGATTAGAATCTAAAGCCTCTTGAATTTCTTGTTGTAAATCCAAGGTAGAAAGTTGCAATAGCCTAATCGCTTGCTGCAATTGAGGCGTCATCGTGAGTTGTTGGCTAAATTTTAACTGTAAAGAGGGTTTCATTTACTTCTTATGCTTAGTCCGTTGGGGTTAATTTAACCGTGCGAAATATCATGCCGTGCCATAGCTTTACTATAGCCTGAATTGCTCACCAAGGTATACATCTCTTACACGTTGATCACTTAATACTTCTTGTGAGGTTCCGGCAGCAATGAGTTCTCCATGGCTGACGATATACGCTTTTTCGCATACATCGAGGGTTTCTCGCACATTATGGTCAGTGATCAGCACGCCTATACCTCGATCGCGCAAATGTTGAATAATCTTTTTGATATCATTAACCGAGATGGGATCCACCCCAGCAAAAGGTTCATCCAATAAAATAAACTTTGGCTCAGCCGACAAGGCTCTGGCAATTTCAACCCGGCGTCGTTCGCCGCCTGACAAACTCATGCCTAAGCTATTGCGAATATGATTAATATTAAATTCATCTAATAGTGCATCAGCCTGCATTTCTCTTTGCTCAGTTGAGAGCTCTTTGCGCGTCTGCAGTATGGCCATCAAATTTTGATATACCGTCAATTTGCGAAAAATTGATGCTTCTTGCGGTAAATAACCAATACCTTGCCTAGCGCGCACATGCATTGGTTGCAGTGTGAGTTCCTGTTGGTCAATAAATATTTCGCCCTTATCTAGGGGGACCAAACCCACAATCATGTAAAACGTGGTTGTCTTGCCCGCCCCATTAGGACCGAGTAAACCAACAATTTGCCCAGACGATACTTCAATACTGACATCCCGCACTACTTGACGTGATTTGTAGGATTTTGCCAAATGGGTCGCTTTTAGAATGGCCATTATGGTTGTGGATCCTGTTCAGGAATGGTTTGGGTTTTGCTGTCTTTAGCTTCAGGCTGTAAAATCGTTATAACTCGGCCACTGCCTTGGTCTTGACCTTGTGCCATGATTTGCTCAAGTTCCATGTTAAAAATAATCGAGTTGCCTTTAACACTACTACTATTTTGTTCTACCTCAGCATTCCCCTCTAGAGACAAGGTCCGTGTTTGGCGGTGATATTCAATTTTATTGGCTGTGGCATGCACCATTTTGCCATTTTCCTGACGTTGGGAATATTTAGCGGGTGAGCCCATCGCCACAAACACTTCTTTGTCTTGACCTTTGCTGGCATCGATCTCCATTTCATCAGCTTGCAGCACCAATGAACCTTGAGTGATAAGGACACTGCCTTTGTAAATTGACTTTTTGGCAATTCGATCCAAGAAAGATTGCTCAGAGGCGATTTCGATGGTTTTAGAAAAATCATCTTTACCAGCATAACTTAAGGTTGAATAACCAACCGCAAGGCTGATGCTAATGCCTAGTAGTAGGTTGGAAAACGGTTTTAACATGATCAAATAACTCATATTGTTGGGTCTCAAGGTTGGCCTTAAAACCATTGCTGTTAATGACATAATTGGGCCCAGTGATATTGACATATTGGTCTGAGCTCATGGTTTTGTCACTTAAATTTATTTCTACAAACTGAGTATTAACCTTCTGAGCCAGATTATCGTCGTCAACACCTGATATTTGGACGTCTGTCTCAAATTGCAAACGTTGATCGTCATATAAAGTGCCTTCATTTGCGGTGATGTTCCACGGCAGGCCCGTCTCAGAAAACAGTTTATATTCAGGGCGTTTAAATAAAGTAAAGCCCAGTAAATCAAAGTGCTCCATTTTCTCAGCGGAGACCTGTTGACTCATTTTTCCTTCTTTATCATATAAGGTACTTCGCATAGTCAGTGCTTGATAATTAGGCACCCATGCTTCTTCAGTTTGAGCTTTAGGCTTTATTTCTTCTTCATTCAACCAATTGGGAATACTTAAGCCGAGCGCTAATAGAAATAATAAGCTGATGCAAAGTGTTACTCTATTCATATGCTAGCACCATAGTTGGCATTCAGTTTACCTTTTGCCAGTAAAATTAAATCGCAAATTTCACGCACGGCCCCAAACCCACCATTATGTTGGGTGACATAAGTGGCTTGTTGTTTAACGCTGGGATGGCCATCGGTCACGCTAAAACATAAGTCGCTTAACTCAAACATACCTAAATCAGGAATATCATCGCCCATGCTGGCAGTATATTTAGCTGAAATATTGAGTTCTTTCTGTAATTCAGCCAAAGCTGAATGTTTGTCTTCACAACCTTGAATAATGTGTTTCACGCCTAGTGAAGTCATGCGCTGTTCAACGATATTGGAACGTCGTCCGGTAATAACGGCTACCTGCACACCAATACTTTGCAAGGCCTTTACACCGTATCCGTCTCGCGTATGAAAAGCTTTGAGTTCTTCGCCCTGTTGTCCAAGGTAAATACGGCCATCTGAAAATATACCGTCTACATCACAAGCTAGTAGCTTCACGCGGGAAAATAACTTCAAGGTATTCTGTGATAGTGGCCCATACAAGGTATCTATTAACGCCATTAAATAATTCCAGCCTGTAATAAAATTTGCATATTAATTGCACCGATGGGATGTCCAGCAATATCCACCACAAATAAGGAATTAATTTTCCTTTTTTCCATAATTTTTAACACTTCTGCTGCCAACATACTAGCCGGAGCCGTCACACTGTTTATGGTCATCACGTCTTTTATGGCAACGTTATGTACGTCAATTCTCGCGTCTAATACTCGACGTAAATCACCGTCAGTAAAGATACCGATCAATTCACCCCCGTCGTTAATAATACCTGCCATACCAAGGCCCTTGCGAGATATTTCTAGCAAGACTTGGCTTAAGGACTGCTCGGGAGTGACCAAAGGTAATCGTTCGTTAGTGAGCATTATTTCATTGAGAGTTAACAATAATTTACGACCCAAGGAGCCGCCAGGATGAGATAGGGCAAAATCATCACTAGTGAAACCTCTTGCGTTTAATAGCGCAACCGCCAAGGCATCGCCCATCACTAAGGTGGCCGTGGTACTAGAAGTCGGTGCTAAACCCAAAGAGCAGGCTTCCTGTTGCACTTTTATGCATAAGTTAACATCAGCATAACGGGCTAGGGTATTGGACGCGCTGTTTGACATGGCTATGATGGGTACGCCTAAACGTTTAACCACGGGTAATAAGGCTAATAATTCAGCCGTTTCGCCAGAATTAGAAATAGCCAATAGGATGTCTTGTTCGGTTAACATGCCTAAATCGCCATGATTGGCTTCGGCGGGATGCATGAAAAAGGCGGGTGTACCGGTACTGGCCAAAGTAGCCGAAATTTTGTGACCTATATGACCTGATTTACCCATACCGCAGACGACTACTTTTCCCTTACAAGCCAATATACGTTCACAGGCTGCAACAAAGTTTTGGTCAATATACTGACTTAGATCAGCAATAGCCTGTTGCTCTATAGCGATAACGCTTAAAGCGGATTGTTTGAAATCTCGATTAGTTGCTTGCATGTCGATTAACCAAAAAGGATGATTTGATAGGCAACAAAACAAGCCACTAAAGCGAAACCTTCATAGCGGTTTATTCGGCGTACACCTCTAAAATTAAAGCTCAAGAGTATGAGTACCACATTGAGTCCCAGCATAATATAAATGTCCCGATAAGCGGCTAATTCGTCAATGGCTCCAGGCGCAATCAAACCAGGCATCGCCATTACTGCGAGTATATTAAAAATATTAGAACCGATAATATTTCCTAAGGCCATATCATCTTCGTTTTTCAGCACACCAGCAATACTGGCTGCAAGTTCAGGTAAGCTTGTGCCAATTGCGATAATAGTCAAACCAATAACCAAGTCACTCAGTCCCAGTGTTTTGGCAATAATTACCGCGGAATCAACCATAAAGCTGGCACTTAATGGCAGTAAAATAAGTCCAAGCACTAACCAAAACAGGGCTTTGCCTGTGGGTACATTACTAGGTATTTCGCTTTCAGTTTCGGCAATAAGTGGATCACTGCTTTCTAGATTAAAAGACATCCAAATTAAAGCACCGATAACAGCAAAAAAGAAAACAATCAGAATAACACCCTCTATGCGACTCAAGATCAAATCTGACAACATATAGGTTGCTAACAATGAGAAAAATAATAACACCGGCATTTCGCGCTTTAGCGCCGATGATGCAATAACCAATGGCTTTAACATGGCGGTTAAGCCCAATACCAATGCAATGTTGGTAATGTTTGAACCTATTGCATTACCAATGGCGGTATTTATATTACCGTTAAACGACGCGGTTGCGGAAACTACTATCTCTGGAGCAGAAGACCCCATGGCTACAATAGTTAAGCCGATAATCATGGGAGAAATACCAAAGTTCTTAGCCATGGCAGCCGCACCATATACAAATCGGTCTGCGGCGAAACTGAGCACGCCTAACCAGACAAGAAAGAGAACTACTTCAAAAACCACGAACACTCACTTATTAAAAAAAACGGACAAGATTGTCGCAAAATCCAAGCTTAATTCCTATGACCTGCTTATATTAATTAACTGGCAACTTTTTACTTTTCCATCGGTCTACAGATACGAGCTTAATATTGTAATCTTCTTTCAATGCTAAGTGTATGTAAATTAAGCCTATTTGCCGAGAAATCTAAGGTTAAAATTTGATTCGATAAATTAGAATATAACTTGTTACTTTTTCTCTTTGTTATTCGGCCTTGAAAAAACGTAAAATAGGCACAATTTAGCGGGTCTTGGTATTTTCCACGTCTCAAAATTTATAGGAATCTTGTCCATTAAATGGAAAATTTGATAGAGATCGACAATTTGAGTTTTAGTCGCAGTGGGCGTTTGATTTACGACGACATATCATTGCGCATTCAAAAAGGTAAAACCACCGCCATCATGGGCCCAAGTGGTATCGGCAAAACGACCATGTTAAGGCTTATGGGTGGACAACTTGCACCTGATAGTGGTGACATCCGTTTTAAAGGGGAGTCTATTCCACAAATGCGCCGCAAGCGTTTGTTTGAAGTTCGCCGGCAGATGAGTATGTTGTTTCAAAGTGGCGCCATGTTCACGGATATGACCGTATACGACAATATTGCTTTTCCGTTGCGAGAGCACACAACATTGTCTGAAGATTTAATTAGTACAGTTGTGCAACTCAAACTGCAAGCTGTGGGATTGCGCGGAGCCGCGCATTTAATGCCTGCCGAATTATCCGGTGGTATGGCACGTCGAGCTGCACTTGCTCGTGCGATTGCTTTAGACCCAGAGCTCATTATGTATGATGAACCTTTTGCCGGGCAGGATCCTATTTCAATGGGGGTGTTGGTCAAGCTAATTAAGGCGCTTAATGATTCGCTTAAGCTCACCAGTGTCGTAGTTACCCATGATGTAACAGAAGTACTTACCATCGCTGATTACATTTACATATTGGCAGAAAGGAAAATTATAGGTAGTGGTACACCAGCTGAAATCAAAAACAGTGACTCACCTTTAGTTCAGCAGTTTTTGCAAGGGCTAGCAGATGGTCCAGTGCCGTTTCATTATCCTGCAGGTGATATTAAACAAGCCTTTTTAGGTAAAACAGCATGAATTGGTTAGCAAGTATTGGCTCGTTGACTATTGGTAAATTAAGCTCTTTCGGACGCGCTACTTTGATGCTGTTCGGGGCGATCGTTGCCAAACCGCAAGTTATCAAAAATGTGCCTCTTACCATCAAACAAATCTATGCTGTTGGCGTTCAGTCTCTGCTCATAGTTGTTGTGTCAGGCTTGTTTATAGGCATGGTAATGGCTTTGCAAGGTTATACTATTCTCGTTGGTTATGGTGCCGAAGGAAGTTTAGGTCCAATGGTCGCTTTATCCTTATTACGTGAACTTGGCCCTGTTGTTACCGCTTTGCTTTTTGCTGGTCGAGCAGGCTCAGCGCTAACGGCTGAAATTGGCTTAATGAAAGCGACCGAGCAGTTAAGCAGCCTTGAAATGATGGCAGTAGATCCCTTACGGAGAATTATCGCGCCACGTTTTTGGGCGGGCATGATTTCCATGCCCATGTTAGCCATTATTTTCAGCGCTGTGGGCATATTAGGCGGTCATGTGGTTGGCGTTGATTGGTTGGGTGTTGATTCAGGCAGTTACTGGTCAATTATGCAATCAACGGTTGATTGGGACAAAGACGTCGTTAATGGCATTATAAAAAGTATCGTTTTTGGCTTCGTTATTGTGTGGATTGCAACGTACAAAGGTTACGACTCTATTCCAACATCGGAAGGGATAAGTAAAGCGACCACTGAAACAGTGGTCTATTCATCTCTGGCCGTTTTAGGTTTGGATTTTGTGTTAACAGCACTTATGTTTGGAATTGAGTAGGAGAAAAAAATGAATTCTAGGAAAGCAGAAATTCTAGTGGGTGGTTTTGTGGTTTTAGCATTTGCAGCAGGTTTAATGCTGGCGCTAAAAGTAGTTAATCAAAATATGTCTGGTCAGTCAGAAACTTACACCTTAAATGCAAAATTCGATAATATCGGCGGCCTAAAAGTTCGCTCGGCAGTTAAGGTCGGTGGTGTTACCGTTGGACGAGTAGATAGTATCACCCTGAGCCCTAAGGATTTTACACCAGTGGTCAGTATGAGTATTTCTAAAGAGTATGATCAATTTCCCGAAACAAGTTCTGTGTCTATTCTCACCTCTGGTTTGCTTGGCGAGCAATATGTTGGCTTCCAACCGGGTTTTGAAATTGAAGGTATAGAGAATTTGTCTGAAGGTGACTATATTGAAGATACCAAGTCAGCTTTGGTATTAGAAGATTTGATTGGTCAGTTTTTGTTCAGCAAAGGTCAATAAGCCAATCATTGGCGAGGATGTAAAGTGAAAATTAAAATATTGCAGGCTATAGTTATCGGTGTTTCTTTGTTAATAAGCAGTGGTGCACAGGCTGAAGAAATAAATCCGTATGATATGTTAGAGCAGGTTGCGACAAAAACATTTAATCGAATTAAAACTGAGCATTCGCAAATTGAAGCCAATCCAGAACTATTAAGAACAGTAATGGAAGAAGAGTTGTTGCCATATGTTGATTACAATTTTGCCGCTCTCAAAGTTTTAGGTAAGCATTTTAGAACAGTACCAAAAGAAAAAATTCCTGAGTTCATCAAGGTGTTTCGTTCGTACTTAATTACGACTTACGCCTTAGCGCTGTCTTATTACAATGGCCAAGAAGTGATTTTTCAACCAAGTAAAGATGTTGGAGATGACAGTACTGTTACCGTGCGTGCAATAGTTAAGGAGCCTGGACGTCCTGATATTAATATTGCATTTAAGTTACGTAAAAGTAATAAAACAGATGAATGGAGAGCCTATGATATGGTTGCTGAAGGTATTAGTTTGTTATCGAGCAAACAAAGCGAATTCGAGAGTATTTTACGCCAAGATGGCATTCAAGCTGTGATTGATTCGATGAATAATACGATCAGTCGACCCATTAATTTAAATCCAGAAGCAAAAGGGTAATCTGTGCAGGTTTTAAAAGTTTCTAATGAATCTGCCAATGTATTTTTACTCAGTGGTGATTTAAATCGTATAACGGTTAATAGTGCTTGGCCCAATAGCGTTGAGGAGATTAAACAGGCTGCTGATAAACAGCCTGTGATACTTGATTTGAAAAAAGTTGAGCACGTTGATACTGCTGGATTAGCTTGGGTAATGAACTTACTTCGTGATTGTTCTGCACAAAAGGTCACTTTTACCTTGAAGCATGTGCCACAAACTTTAATAAATTTAGCAAAAATAAGCGACGTTGAAGACTTATTACCGCTACAATGAGCGCCATTTTTTGTGTTTGAGAGGTAATATGGAAAACCAACAAATTGAAGCACTACTTAAAGACTCACTTGGTCTTAATGAAGTGCATGTAACAGGTGATGGTTCGCATTTCCAAATTATTGCAATAAGCGACCAGTTCGCTGAGATGAGCCGAGTGAAAAAACAACAATTTGTTTACGCACCACTTGCAAGTGTCATTGCAGAGGGAAGTATGCACGCCGTCTCGATAAAAACGTTCACAGTGTCACAATGGAAACGTGAAAAATTATTTAATATGCCGCAATAAGCCGCTTTGTTTTTTCTCCTTTTTAGTCCCATTTCCTCCGTCAACCTAGAGCCTGTTTATGGATAAATTAATTATAGAAACTAGCCCACCTTTAAGTGGCAGCGTAAACATTTCGGGCGCAAAGAATGCTGCCCTGCCGATATTAATGGCGAGTATTTTAGCCGACACGACTTGTTATTTTGACAATGTCCCAGAGCTTCGAGACATCCATACTAGCTTGTCCTTATTAAACGAAATGGGCGCAAAAGCTGAACGTACGGATGGCCAATCTGTGGTCATCGATCCAAGCCAGATTAATAACTTTACTGCTTCATATGAATTAGTAAAAACCATGCGTGCCTCCATTTTAGTATTGGGACCATTGTTAGCTAGATTTGGGCAAGCCAACGTGTCTTTACCAGGCGGCTGCGCGATTGGTGCACGACCTGTAAATCTGCATTTAACCGGTTTAGAACAGATGGGTGCAAAGATTAATGTTGACGCAGGTTTTATTCGAGCCTCGGTAGAAGGAAAACTAAAAGGTGCGCACATCGTTATGGATGTTGTAAGTGTAGGCGCAACTGAGAATCTGATGATGGCGGCTAGTTTAGCTGATGGTGAAACCATTCTCGAAAATGCTGCCCGTGAACCTGAAATTGTCGATTTAGCCAACTGTTTAAATGCTATGGGCGCAAAAATCACCCATGCAGGCACTGATCGTATCGTTATCCAAGGTGTGGCTACTTTACAAGGTTGCCGTTATAAGGTCTTACCCGACCGTATTGAAACTGGCACTTTCCTAGTGGCTGCTGCGATGACCGGTGGGCATGTGCGTTGTGAAAATGCGGCGCCTAATACCCTTGATGCAGTGTTAGACAAGTTAACCAAAGCAGGTGCATTGATAACCACTGGTGACAGCTGGGTTGAGCTTGATATGCGCGGAAGAACGCTTAAGAGTGTTAATATTAAGACTTCTCCACATCCGGGCTTTCCTACTGATATGCAAGCACAATTTGTCGCGTTAAACTGTATTGCTGAAGGTGTTGGCGTTATAACAGAGAATATTTTTGAAAACCGCTTTATGCATGTACCAGAATTGCAACGCATGGGCGCACAGATTACCTTAGAAGCTAATAGTGCAGTGTGTGATGGCGCCTCTAAGTTGAAAGGTGCACAGGTTATGGCCACTGATTTGCGCGCCTCGGCCAGTCTCGTCATTGCAGGTTTAGTGGCACAAGGTCAGACTATAGTCGACCGCATTTATCATTTAGACAGAGGTTACGAGCATATTGAAGCTAAGCTGAATGGCTTAGGAGCTAATATCAAACGAGTTAATTATTAAGTCTTTGTTGCTCGATTAAAGGGCCTGTAGGTGTATTGAATACACCTACCTCAATTCCGCGACAACTATCTTTATGCTCAACAGATTGTTGTTGCGATTGACTTGCAATTCCATGGTTTTGCCCGGTAAGGTATTACTGATAAATTCTAGGGTTTTTCTTAGGTCATTGGCCGCTAAACTGTCTACTGACGTTTTTACTGAAACGACAATATCACCCACTTGTAGGCCTGCAGATTCTGCTGGGCTACCTGAGGTAAGTGATGTTACGAGTATACCGTCGCCCAAAGGGTTTTCTTCTCCGCCAAAACCCAGTACACCACGGGTAACCTTGCCATTGGCAATAATTTCATCCATCACTTTTTTAGCCAGTGTGTAAGGAACGGCGAAAGATACCCCATCGACTTCTTTCACTCTGCGACGACTATCTAAGGTTTTAAAGTTGGCGTTGTTAATACCGACTAAGTAACCATTGCTGTCAACTAATGCGCCACCTGAATTACCTTCATTGAGCACGGCATCGGTTTGAATGTAGTCAAAATACATTGCGAGGGAGCTTTGACTAAAACGGCTAACAATACCTTGCGTAATGGTCTGACCCAAATCGTAAGGGTTGCCAATCGCCAGTACGACATCACCTACGCGAAAATCTATCTCGTCTTGTTGAGGAATAACATGTAGGTTATCTGCCGTTATGCTCAGGACAGCTAAATCAGTTATTGGATCTTTACCGATAATCTGCGCCTCAACTCGGCGACCATCTTGCAAACCAACTAATATACTATTGGCATTTTCAATGACATGCTGGCAAGTCAGTATGTAGCCCGTTTCGGTCATAATAACGCCAGAGCCAATACTGATGCGCTCTACAGGCTGACGACGATTGAAGCTAACCGTATTATCGATACTTTGGCTATAGATATTAACGACAGCCGGACCCGCTGCATTAACCGCATGGTTAAAGGAGAGTTTTTCTTGAGTGATTTTTTGAGGACTAAATAAAGCCCATGAAATTTCACTGCCTTTACGTAAATCAGGTACCAATAATAAAATGATGCTTGAGACAACAACACCGATAAGAATAGATTTGACAACAAAGGAAATTGATTTTAGCACTGACAGATAATTTTATTTTTTTCATAGATAGGCGAAGAATAGCACTGAAATCAGTGAGTTGATAGCAATCTACTGATTACTATCAACTCACTATCACTTATCTTATAACTAGGTACAAAGTTGATTCGCCGCGTATTACGCTCAGAGCGATGACACCTTTTGCACTATCTAGTGCGCCGCGCAGGGCTACAACGTTATCTACTTTTTGACGATTCACACCGATAATAACATCCCCGTCCTGCAAACCAATCATAGCGGCGGGTGAGCGAGGCGCTATTTCTGAAGTAAGCACACCTTGATCGCCTCGTTTGGTTTTGCCATTGGTTAGGGTTGCACCCTCTAGGGCAGGGTGTATTTCTTTGGCAGCCACTACAGCTTGAGTCGCGTCGCCGAGTACCACATTAACAGAGACTTTTTTGCCTTTACGTAATAGGCTCAGCTCAATTTTGCTGCCGGCTCCCTTACTGGCAACTTTTGCGCGAAGTTCTTGGAAACTAACAACTGCAATACCGTTAATTTCTGTAATGATATCACCGGCTTGGATACCGCCTTTTTCGGCAGCTGAGTCTGGCGAAACCTCACTAACAAACGCACCTTTGCTGACATTGAGATTCATTGCTTCAGCCAAACCTGAGTCAACATCTTGGCCAAGTATGCCCAATAAACCACGACGGACTTCACCAAATTCAATAATCTGATCAACTAAACTTTTCATCATATTGCTCGGGATCGCAAAACCGATGCCTACGTTGCCGCCGTTTGGTCCAAAAATAGCCGTATTGATACCGACCAGCTCGCCTCTCAAGCTCACTAATGCACCACCTGAGTTTCCTCGGTTGATGGCCGCGTCGGTTTGAATAAAGTTCTCATAACCCCCAATATTAAGCCCTGAACGACCCAAAGCACTGACTATTCCCGAAGTCACAGTTTGGCTGAGACCAAAAGGATTACCAATTGCCACTACAAAATCACCGACACGAACTTTATCTGAATCGGCTAAAGGTAAGGCGACTAGATTTTCTGGTTCTATTCTGAGAAGTGCAATATCACTTTGGGCATCAGCCCCCATCTTTTTGGCGATGAGCTCGCGACCATCAGTTAAGGTAACAGTGATCTCAGTGGCATTCTCGACAACGTGATTGTTGGTCACGATGTACCCTTTTTTAGCATCTATAATGACGCCCGACCCTAAACCCTTAAATGGCCGTTCTTGCACTTGCTCTTCAGGTGCTCCGAAAAAGCGCTTAAACACTTCAGGTACCTGCTGGCGGGATACTTGTGTGCCCTCTACCGATATGGTTACGATGGCTGGAGTTGCTTTGTCCAACATGGGCGCCAAACTGGGCACTTCCGCTTTATCTTCCGAAAAAAACGGTAGGGCGGCATTGGCTAACGTTTGCATGGTAAGTGTTGATGTCATCACGAGACAGACAGCAAACATACGATTAACTACTTTATTCATCGATTAAAATCTCCAATTTAGCCTTAATTTAATAACACTACAGTGACTCTCTGGCTGATAAAAAAGTTCACAACCTTAATTACTGGATTTATTCTCTTTCGCTCCTGAAAATAAACCGGAACCTTGGGATGCAAAATCCAAAGGTTGAAAATCAGTAAGGGTTTTGTCTTTGCTAGGCGTCTTACTATTTTGGCGCAAGTAGGCATCCGCTTGTTCGCCAAAATAATTCAGTGAAGTCCCGGCTTCTGTGGTGTTCAAGTTAACAATGAGCTGCTCATAATCATTAATTTGCTGGGTAAGTGCTGCCGCTTGTTGGGTCAGTTGTTGCACGGTTTGCTTAGATTCATAAACGTGAATAGTCGCTTGCTGGATCATTAACTCCTTTAAAGTTTGCTCATTTGTGGCATCGTCATCGGTTAATAATTTTCTCTCATTGACAAATTTTGCAACAAAATAGCCAATAAGCCCACCCACCAACAATAATAAAATACTAATCAACCATTCCATCTTAACTCCTTAACGATTAACAAATTTTGCATAAAACTCTGAAATTCATCAGATGTACTTAGTAACAAGCTGTCCTAGACCTGATTGCTCAGAAACTAGTTCATGTTGTTTTTTCACTAACTTTGCGCTTTAGGTATATTATACGCTCTGCCGTTTTAATGCGGTCATTTTATTTGTTATCAAGTATGCATTTTTGGTCAATAACGGAAGTTCAAAGGAAGTAGATTGCGCTATGTTAAATGTGAGTCCCTGGCAAAAATATCAAAATGATTTAGAGGAAGAAGGGTTTCATTACGATCCTGCGCAAGAGTATGCGGTAAAAGAATTACAACGCTTGTACGAAGAGTTAACTCAACCAGAAAAAAAACTGACTTGGCGAGTAAAGTTACAAACTGCCTTTGGTAAAAGTTTGAAAAAGCCAAGTATCCAAGGTCTGTATTTTTGGGGCGGAGTCGGTCGAGGTAAAACCTATTTGGTTGATACCTTTTATGAATGTTTACCTTTTGGGCGTAAATTACGCATTCATTTTCACCGCTTTATGCATCGGGTTCATCACGAACTAAAGGGTTTGCATGGTCAGTCTGATCCTTTGAAACTCATTGCCAGAAAACTGGCCGCTGAAACACGAGTTATTTGTTTCGATGAATTTTTTGTCTCAGATATCACCGATGCGATGATCTTGGGTACTTTGATGGAAGAATTATTCAGTCACGGTATTGTATTGGTTGCCACATCTAATATTGTACCGAATGACTTGTATCGTAATGGATTACAGCGCGCCCGCTTTTTACCGGCGATTGAACTTATTAATCAAAATACCCGTGTTGTTAACGTGGACAGCGGTATTGATTATCGTCTCAGAACTTTGAAACAAGCAGAGATTTACCATTTTCCAGCAGACGCGCAAGCTATGGAAGATTTGCATTTGTATTTTAGGCAACTCGCGCCGGAGCAGGGCGTCGAACGACAAAGTATTGAAATTGAAGGGCGGCTAATTCCAACCATACAATTTGCTGATGGCGTAGTCATGTTCGAATTTAGAGCTATTTGTGACGGACCACGCAGTCAGTCTGATTATATTGAAATTAGTCGTTGTTATCATACTGTATTAGTGGCGAATGTTGAGCAGATGGGCCAAGCGAGTGACGATGTAGCGCGGCGTTTTATTGCTATGGTTGATGAATTTTATGAACGTAACGTAAAGCTGATTATGTCAGCCGATGTTGCCTTAGAGTTTTTATATTCAGAAGGACGATTAAGCTTTGAATTTAGGCGTTGCTTAAGCCGTTTAAAAGAAATGCAATCCCATGAATATTTAGCCACTCAACATATTCCTTAACAAGTAATTACTGTTGAGTATTGGTATAAATGCTGGTCCATCTTTTTTGCTTTTGTACTCTGGGCTGAAAGTGGGTAAAATCCGCGCCAAATAGTATTAAATAGCTAATTAGCAGAGAATCTTATGGGAAGAAAATTCGAAGTTCGCAAAGTGGCAATGGCCAAAACGGCCGGTGCTAAAACTAAGGTTTATTCAAAGTACGGCAAAGAAATTTATATCTGTGCTAAAAATGGTGGGGCAGATCCACAAGCCAACTTAGCATTACGTCGTTTAATGGATAAAGCTAAAAAGGATCAGGTTCCTAGTCATGTCATTGAAAAAGCCATCGATAAAGCCGTCGGTGG
>TARA_R110002167_G_scaffold366450_1_pt1 | contig 22957 bp, 18 predicted proteins | sample TARA_R110002167 | Tara Oceans TARA_R110002167 (sample SAMEA4398238) | marine metagenome | biome: Polar Biome; feature: [MES] marine water layer (ENVO:01000295) within the mesopelagic zone...; material: water (ENVO:00002006), including particulate matter (ENVO:01000060) such...
CATATTGACGTTTTGCTCGTAACAAAATATTAGCGCTTTTGACGCTGAATCATATGGGGAGCGTCCATCTCATCATCTATTTAATCCGGCGCTCACTCTGGGCGCGGGTTGTCGCCGTCCTGTGCGGTGTTGACGAATGTGAAAAGGACTCGTCATTTCGCTGCATTCACCGCCTGGCTCTGACATTCAACAACACTCGAGCAGAGCTGCGCAGGATCAAATAGAAGATCCCTAAAGATACACCTAAAGCTAAAGCAGTTTTTCGCTTAACTGTTGCCAAAGTGATTGGCGCTGGTTTCTCTTATCGGCCTTGGTCGGTTTCTTCCAACTATCGTTGCCATGGAATTTCAGTATGTCTTCCGCCAGTGCCAGTAAGGTTGTTTTGTCTTTCTGACTCCAGTGTGCAAAATCTGCCTCGGATAATTCTCTTAACTGGTCTCGGGATGGTGCTCCGGGATTTTTGCCTTGTGATTGTTCTTCATCGAATTGTTTGCGCACATTTTTGAGGATGCGTAACTGTTCTGATAGTTGTGAGTCGGCCAGTTTTTCGATAGCAGCTTCTGCTTCGACGTTTATTGCCTGGCGGATACGCTGTATCGGGGTATCGTTCAAGGTCATGTGGCCATAACCAATGGCCGTTTTGCTGCCCACTCCCAGCCATGCCAGGGCACTTTCGAGTGCTTCCAGTACGGGTTCCAAGGCGATATTACTGCCTGGCCGGGCACTGATGGAAAACAGTAAGCTGGCTTTGCGGGTAACCAGAAACGGTACAGGAACCGGGGAATGCCAATCACCGGGCAGGGCATCGGATTTTGTAACCTTACTTGGGTCTCCGCCGTTTTCGTACCACTTGCCCATATGTGGGGTCATGATGTCGATGGCCAGTTCTGGCGGTTCTACCGGGATGGCGTCCATAAAGATCAGGGCGCCGGCCTGGTTGTCATCCGGGTCGCTGTCTTTTTTGTGGATGTTGCCAAACCAGTGCTGGCGCTCGCTGTCGCTTTGGTCGCTGAATTGTTCCATCCAGGCCCGCACCAGTCCTTTGACGGTGGAGCCGGGAATGTAAGGGGTGCCCAGGGTGTGGTGCCAGGTAAAGCCGTTTTCAACCGGGTGTTCGTTACCCATACCGGTCACAAAGTGCCAGTCGCATTGGTAGCAGACGTTGCTGCCTTGGAAGGCATGGGTCAGTTGTAGCTGTTGTTTGACAGCCTGGTCGATGGCGTCTTTGTCGCCGCATTTACCGCCGCCTGCCACCATGGTGTTTAAAAAATTGCTTTTACCGGCATCTGGCACGCTGCTGAAGCTGCTGTCGTATTGGTCAAAATAGCGATTGAACAGCAGGCCGTAGTTACCGGCGCGGGCGCGGCCCGCAGGCATTTTGTCTATCAGGGTTTGTGGTAATGGAGCAGCCATATCAGTCTCCTGCCAGTTCTGCACGGGAAATCTGTTTGATCCAGACCAGCAGTGCCTGGGTTTCTGCCTGGGCGCGCCTGTACTGGTACTGGTTGCCATTAACCAGAGCGTTCAGTACATCTTGTTCTGCCCCCCAGATTTCCTGCAGTGTCAGCCAGCTGTTGAGTGCTTTGTACATGGCATGCCAAGCCGGTGCTTCTGGCCCTTTGCCGCAACCTTTGGCTTTGGCAAAGGCCAGTGCTTGTCCTAAGCCATTGGTCTGGATCATGGCTGGCAGGCTGTTGGCGTAGGCTTTGAAACGTTTGGCTGTATCTTTGTCTTGTGCCACAGCGGCCACTTTTTCCAGGGCAAAGCTGGCGCGTTGTTGTGCCATGCTTTGTGCCTTATTACGGTTGGTGGATAAAGGTGCTTTAGCTACGGGGGATTTCGCTGCAGTCGCTGCCGGTTTTGTGATGACCTTGACCTGAGGCTTGACTGGCTGAACCTTTGACTTATTTTTAGACGACATGGATCACACCTCCTTATTGTTGCAAGCTGTCAGTTTGCACCAGCCCATGCCAGTGGTTTCGTTACCACCTAATTGCAGGTACGGACGCGCTCCGAATACTTGCTCATCCAGTATTCCAAGGCAGTCACTGCCTGACTTTTCGTAGCCGGGGCGACGTGATGCCCAGGCACTGACGGCCAGGTACATCAGGGTGTCGGAAGGTAAGGATTCTTCGTACCAGAGCGCCCCTTGTTCCACGGTTTTGGTGTCGTTGTTGATGGCAATATGGGCCTGTACCGGAATAGCAGATTGGCAGATATGAGCGAAGGCGTCGTTACTGACGACGGCTAATTTTTCCTGGATACTGTTTGCTGGCAGGTCGGCCAGTTGTGCCATGAAGTTCACCAGGCCAGACAGATCGGTGTTGCTACACTCGTAGGCGAAGTCTTCCAGAAACAGATGGCTATGTTTTTCATCGGTCGTGGTCAAAATGCGGTCTTTGCTGCCGTTTTTGATCTCGGGGATATCAAAGGTTACCTTGATGCCCAGGCGGTCGGCATCCCGCGCCAGTCGCTGAATCAGGCCTGGACAGGTGACTAACCGGTATTGGCTGGTCAATGAGCGCACCGGTAAGGCTAACAGACGGGCATCACCGACCAGCAGGCAACCGGCATGGTCACTGGCGTTGTTGGTGTCTGGGCCGAACAGGGCATACAGCTCGTCGCTGGTGCGGCCCAGTGCTTGTTCGGCAGCGGCACGTAATGCGCCCTTGACGGAGGAACCAAAAACGACCGGGTAGCCGGTGTGTTGTTCGCGCATAATTGGCAGGTCAATTTTACCGTCCGATTCGCCGGTACCAGCATGGATGGCGGTGTCTGCACGCAGGCCGTATAAGCGAGAATTCAGTGTCATGTTTCGTTTCCTTGAAATTGGTCAAATCAGCGTTTGGTCCACAGGCCGCACAGCAATGTGCCACGCCCGTTGATGGTGTCGGTGTGTTGTTCTGTCAGCGAGTCGGTCGCTTCTCCCCCAATGACGTACCCATTGAGGGCGATAATGGCGTCCTCCAGAGAGGTGGCGGCGTCAACCTCAACAAACCAGCAGCTGCCTGCTGGTACAAAACTGCGCATGCCTTTGGGTTTTTTATGCTGCAAGTCCCAGCCACCTTTGCGGGCCGCTTTGCCGGTCACAGCGGTAATCAGCGTCAGGGCGATGCCGTTAAGCACACCACGCCAAACTTGTCGACTGCGGCCAGTCTCCGGGCACGGTTCGAATGCCATGGTAAAACCGGGTAACAACGTGGAGTCCAGTTGCGCGTCGGCCTGTAGCATCAGAATCAGACCATGAGGGCTGCTATTGTTGGGACGTTTTGTTATCGCCGCCAGCAGGCTTTGTGTCAGCTCGGTGCTGGTACTGTCTGCCACGACAGTGCTGAGATAAGCCATGCGCCCTTCGCCACCAAATCGCTGGATCGGCTGTTGTTGAATGCTGACTTGCAGGGCCTCGGCGGCAGCATCCGGCAGGGTGATATCAATTCCCAGCTCAACATTGGGCTGTAGTCGCAGATGCTCGGTTTGGTACAGTTTGCCTTCCAGCACGGTACTTTTTTGGTTGTCGCGGGCAATACCCAACCGGGCTTCGCTCTCAAACAGGTCGGACTGGCGTATGATATTGCCTGCATCTGGCAGCCCACCTTTCATCAAGGCAACCATGCCTTGCGTGGTGATCCAGCTGTTTTCCAGTGGTTTTGCGCCCGCGCTGTTGGCGGGTAGCTCCGGCATAATGACGGTTGCCAGCTGACTCTGTTCATCTGCCTGGCTGAGATCGCACACCATGGCGCTGCCGGGTTTCAGCCGCAGCAGCTTTTTTGCTGTTGTTTTGCTATCTGCTTGTTCCAGCAATAACGCTGGTGTCGGATACAACAGCTGGTCGTTCCCTTTCTCATCCTGTTGCAGTAACTGCAATGGACCAAAGGTCAGCAAACCCGTATCGGCGGCAGTGCCCAACAAATCAGACAGGTTGATGCCTTGCAGCGTCTGCTCGCAGCGCTGTTGCTCGGTGTGTTGTTTCCAATCGATGCCCAGGTGGTCACCCAGACGGGTACGCAATGCGCCAATCAAGGTGCCAGCAGGCGGTGGAAACTGGCTGCTCAGACGGCTTGCTCCGACGGCATCGTGTGGTCGCGCCTCACGAAAGAACCAAGTATCCATAGGGGCAACACGGACAGAGAGGGTGGTGTGACTCATAGCGCTTCCTTGTGTTCTTTGGCGTCGATTGGCGCGGGCGCTGATTGCAATTCGGTGGTCAGAAAGTGCAGTAATTTCAGGGCATCGGTACTGAAGCGGTTTTGATTAACCGGTTGTGTGGTTTCATTGCGGTCGTGACTGTCCGATGGAGTTTTACGCACCCACACTTCGGTCAGCGCCAGCAGCTGGTCGGGTAACTGTGGCGGCAGTTCGTTGATGTTTTTCCCTGTGTGTGCCCAGGCAGCGCGAAACAAGGATTTAATATTGCCAGGCTGCAATAAATCGGATTGGTTTTCGATCTTCCCTGCTTCTGCTTCTGCTTTTGTGGTGCAATCCAGCCCCAGGGTATTGACCAGCTCTTCGAGTTTGAAGAAAAACTTGCGGGCAAAACGCCCTTCTTTTTTCTTTTCTGCGATCAGGTCGGCCACGAGGCTATTCAGGCCCTGCACCCGGGAACGGTCTTCCAGCGTTTGCCACGGTGTACTCCAGCTGCAATGCAAACCACCTGGCTTCCAGACTTGTACGGCCAGACTGTTACGTCCGCACTGGTCTTTGGCAATGTCGTCCAGCAGTGGATGGGCTTTGGCCAGGTTTCTGGCCAGTGGCGATTTGTAATGACAGTACATCAAGGCGCCCGACAGGCTGGTCTCAATGGGCTTGGTCGACGCCGCGTTCTGCTCGGCAAAGCAGCGATCGTAGAGTGTTTTTAATGCTTCGCCACATGCTAGCGAATCATCAACCGATAGCAGCGCCAGTACGTCATCACCTCCGGCATAGACCAGAAAGCCGCTGTGTTGATTAACAATGTCGGGCACCTGACGGGTAAAATCATTTAATGCGGTGCTGATGCGGCTTTGTTTGTCCTTGTCGCCCATTTGGCTGCCAAGGGAGTCCCCGTCCATTAACAGGATGGCGTAAAAATCGGAGGGGCGACCAGCTGTTGACTGGATATCGCGTAGCTGCCTGACACAATTGGTGGCCATCTCCCGTTCTTCAACATCGTCGGAACGATCGGCGATCAATCGCAGCTCATCTTCGTACAGATAACGACCATTCACTTGCTGCCACTGCCAGTCCTGCAGTCCAGACTGGGCGCTGGCTTGCTTGATACGTGTCAGGTTAACGCTGGTTCCCTCCCGACTGCCGTCAAGTAGGTTAACACTGGCGGCAAAATGCCGGATTTTCATTTGTAATGCGGAGTCGTTACCGGCGTCGTGAATGCTGTTGGCCAGCCAGGGGGCGGCAGCCAGGTAATTGACCGACGGTACGTTCACTGGCAACTTCCAGCCCTTGAGCGTCCAACCATGAATATTGACGTCCAGCTGTTCAAAATATCGCACAAAACGGCGTTTGATCCAGGCGATGGCACACAGGCTTTCTGCTGGGCGCAGATCGGTTTTGATGCCTTTTTTGCCGTGTTTTCTCAGTGTTTTCCAGAAAGTATGCAGTTGTTTACCGGGACGTTCTTCGGCCGAGAGTTCTTGCCAACCATTCATCATCATGCAGCTGACACCCGGTTCGGTCGGAGCCATATAGGTGCGCCAGTTTTTGCGCCGGTCGAGCAGGTCGGTGGCGTTTTCTTCATCAGTCAGAACCCAGCTGATGTCCCAGAAGTTGTCGACCTGACGTTGCCATACGGCACGGGTTTCAGGGCTGCTGTCAGACAGATCCCCCTGCCAGATCAGCTGGGCCAACTCTGACCAGACCGTTTGTACTGCGTCAGTGACTTGCTGAGGGTTAAAACTTGCGGGTACTTTAGCCTGCATGGCTTTGAAACGGTTAGGAATACTGCCTTGCCTGGGGGCTTTGTCCGGGTCGGTGTTGGTACCCGTCAGATAACTGAGATAACCATCATCAGGCAGAGGGAATTTAATTTCACCACCTTGCTGTTTAACCTCTTGCATGGCAACAGAGGACAGCCATGACAACAAAAACGAACCGGCCCAGAAATCCCGTGTCCGCCGGGCCTGGGCCACAAATGCCTGCACTGGCCCCAGCGTAAAATGAAAATATTGATCAGCCATGATGAATGGTGTCCTTGTCTTGGAAGCGATCGAGGAAATTGTCTAGCACGATCCAGTCGACGCTGGCGTCTACTTGTTTGCCTTTAAGATTAAACTTGGCACCATCACCCTTCACATCGACAGACATCTCCGATGGTAAAAAACGTGCTTTTAATACCAGGTGAATCAACAAACACTGCCCGTCAGGCAGTTGGTGGATATGAGCCAACAAGGGTGAAGCACGGCGGGCATTGCCACCGTTATGATCGGTAACATCAACGGATATTTTGGCTCCGCTACTCAAGAAATATGGATGGGGTAATCCGAAAGCGATACGCTTGGGTAACGTATTTTGCCGTTTACCTTTAGCGACGGCATACGCCCAGTCATGGTCTTGCTTGAATTTTTGTTCGGCTTTTCCCCCAAAGGTCACACCCTCACGCCCATAACCCCGATACATGCCCATTTCGTAGCCATGCTGATTTAACAGACTCAAGCCATTGGCACCGGACTGGGCAATCTGGATACAGGTTTTGTTACTGAATGCAGAAAAAGGAGGTTCTTCCTGACCAGGAATAGCGGTCAATGCATCACTGGCAAGCGACTGAATCCGTCGTTTAAAAGCGCTGGCGCTATCTGGCAAGGTAATCGTCTGGCCCGCATCTTCCAGGTGGGTAAGCGATACCGAGCCATAGCCTTTACGTGCCCGACTGCCGAGGCCGCCTAATAAACCAAAACACTCCAGGGTATCCAACAGTTGCTGACGTTGTGCAGAGGAGATACCCGGCTTCAAAGCCAGTTCGACGGTAAAGCTGCCTCCCGCTTGCAAATACTGACGTTGTAGTTTGGTTTTATAACTGAACAACCCTTGTCCCAGCAAATACTGTAGAGGTGCCTTGCCAAGGGTAAAATCCTTGTCGGTTGGCTCGCCCACCTTTTGCTTGTGCAACCGCAGTAAAAACTGGCCCTGACCACCGTTCATGTGGCCGTTGGCATCCGTTTTGGCCGTTTGGCCAAACAGGGCCGCTTCTTGTTTGTGCAGCTCGCTCAGAGCGGCGGCTTCAGATGATTCCTGATGCCGAATAGCGGCCCATTGCAACGCTCGCCACCAGAATCGCAAGGCACCCTTGAGAGAAGGTGGACGAATCAATTGGGCGCACTGGACGCCAGACGGGCCGCTGGCTTCACCCAGAAACATCGGCGTCGTCATTACAAAATCGGCCTTGATCACTTCCATTGACATATCAACATCCAGAACAGGTTATCAGGCATGGTTTTAGAGCGAAGGTAGCGGGTGTTATATCCGGACAATCCAGCAAACCATCTTCGGCGCACAGGTAATCAAGCAGCTCGCTGCCACCCAGTATGTCGCGCAGCTTACCGCTGCTGAACAAAAAACGCTGGATGCCACGGGCTTCAAATAAATAGGCATGGAGCATCAGAAAGTATCCTTACTTAACAGTAGAAAAACAGCGTAGTGCTAACGTATGGCAGATAGGGGATGACAGCGTGAACAATTGCGTAATAGAAAGGGAAGCAAGCCTTAGCCTGTAAGCAACGTCGCTGCAGAGGGTGCTCCCCGCCAGCACAGAAGAAGCCAAAGCAGCACCATTGTGCATGGCTTTCGCCAGCGTAATACCGGTCGACACAAGCAGAAAAGCGTATGGCATAAATCGTCTCCGTTTAACGTTCTGAATCTGAAACATTCACGGTAGAGACCTTGACGGGTTCATACACCGGCATAAATAACCTGGAGCATGAATAGCTTGCCTGAAACAACACAGGCACAAGCTAGGCAACATTCTTCCGTGACTGCATGGTTCCGTTGGTCTACTTTATAACTTAATGTCTCACATGTGCAGCATAAAAATAATAAAACCATGATTTGGCTTTACCTAACGGTTGTATGACCGTCGCCGTATTCACACTTGCCAGTATCCTCCACCAGGCAAAAAATACTGACTTGCCAGGTTTGGCACTCCGGTTTTATCGCATCCTTCATCTGCCATATATTTTGACCGAAATCATGGAACCTGAATTCACATAATAACCGCAACACTTGAACACTCAGAGGAGAGACAGACGACACCAGAGTGAAGGACAGCAGCTAAGGCATCGCCTGGAATAACACTGATTCGTGGATAGCTGTTTTCGAATATAGGGCCCGCCTCCATGCGTGGCCGCTCGGGTGAGGATGAATCGATTAGGTAGATATGGGTAGGCTCGCCTCCGTGCGTGGCCGCTCGGGTGAGGATGAATCGATTAGGTAGATATGGGTAGGGCCCGCCTCCGTGCGCGTCCGTCATTGGTCTTAATCCCCTTATTGGCGGGGCTGTTTTCGAATTCAATCACTATGTGTGGTGAATCTAGCCTGATTGTCTTAATCCCCTTATTGGCGGGGCTGTTTTCGAATTATGGACGGAGGCGCGCGACACCGAGCATTAGAGTCTTAATCCCCTTATTGGCGGGGCTGTTTTCGAATTAATGACACTGCTGAGAACGGAAACAGATGCACTGTCTTAATCCCCTTATTGGCGGGGCTGTTTTCGAATTTACTGGTATGAAACGAAGGCCGAAGGCGCGCTGTCTTAATCCCCTTATTGGCGGGGCTGTTTTCGAATGCAAGTTGTCAGGTTACAAGCACGTAGTCTACGTCTTAATCCCCTTATTGGCGGGGCTGTTTTCGAATTGGACTTCATCACCAAAGAGTCTCGTTTCCGTGGTCTTAATCCCCTTATTGGCGGGGCTGTTTTCGAATTAATACCCTGCATATTGCGATACAAATGGTAATGTCTTAATCCCCTTATTGGCGGGGCTGTTTTCGAATCATGAAAAAGCATCCTATTGGGTTGCTTTTTCTAAGTCTTAATCCCCTTATTGGCGGGGCTGTTTTCGAATTCAAACGGGTATCGAAGCTGCTCATCATAAATGTCTTAATCCCCTTATTGGCGGGGCTGTTTTCGAATTACACGCGTTAACATGCCAGAGCACACTTCGAAGGTCTTAATCCCCTTATTGGCGGGGCTGTTTTCGAATATTGGGTCCGCGTATGTACGTCAACCTTTATTTGTCTTAATCCCCTTATTGGCGGGGCTGTTTTCGAATGATAAACCAGGTCTCTATGGTATCTCCGTTAAGTCTTAATCCCCTTATTGGCGGGGCTGTTTTCGAATCTGGACACCCGATATGAGCGGTAACGTCTTACGTCTTAATCCCCTTATTGGCGGGGCTGTTTTCGAATGATAAATTGCAAAGTCGAAGACGCCGGACAATATGTCTTAATCCCCTTATTGGCGGGGCTGTTTTCGAATGCACAGCGGGTCTGTTTCCAGGATCGGCGATACGGTCTTAATCCCCTTATTGGCGGGGCTGTTTTCGAATCTTCTTGGCGCAGGTGATCCGGAGATGGAGGCGAGTCTTAATCCCCTTATTGGCGGGGCTGTTTTCGAATGAAGGGTTTGACCCGTTCGACCCCTTCTGGCAGGTCTTAATCCCCTTATTGGCGGGGCTGTTTTCGAATGCTCATACCGAGTATCTTAAACATGCGGAAAAAGTCTTAATCCCCTTATTGGCGGGGCTGTTTTCGAATAATGACTTCTCACGTTGTCGAAGGTTTCGGTTCGTCTTAATCCCCTTATTGGCGGGGCTGTTTTCGAATACGGAAGATGAAGATACTCTCGTTGATTTGGTGTCTTAATCCCCTTATTGGCGGGGCTGTTTTCGAATAACATCAACGACAGTGAGTAGGCATCATTGAGTGTCTTAATCCCCTTATTGGCGGGGCTGTTTTCGAATATCAAACGGTGATGAGATGTTGTCTCTGACCAGTCTTAATCCCCTTATTGGCGGGGCTGTTTTCGAATCCTGAAGCACCCCCGTACAGTGAAGATCAGCGTCTTAATCCCCTTATTGGCGGGGCTGTTTTCGAATACTCAGATATTCCATGACGACAAGATCAGGACGGTCTTAATCCCCTTATTGGCGGGGCTGTTTTCGAATATTGAGTGCGGTCATGCTACACTGGGCCAGCCGGGTCTTAATCCCCTTATTGGCGGGGCTGTTTTCGAATAAGTGAATGCCTTCAAACAACACTGGGAGGCGAAGTCTTAATCCCCTTATTGGCGGGGCTGTTTTCGAATCGCGATAGCTGTTATAAAACCCATGCGTTACGTGGTCTTAATCCCCTTATTGGCGGGGCTGTTTTCGAATCTTAAGCGTGTGTTAGATTGGATGCCTACTAAGGTCTTAATCCCCTTATTGGCGGGGCTGTTTTCGAATCATTTCGGTTTAGTACACGGTTGACGTTAGAAAGTCTTAATCCCCTTATTGGCGGGGCTGTTTTCGAATGTGTTGGCTGGTACATCAGCCATTCTAACAGCGTCTTAATCCCCTTATTGGCGGGGCTGTTTTCGAATAATAACCTACACCGACGAGGACTAAACCATGGCGTCTTAATCCCCTTATTGGCGGGGCTGTTTTCGAATCGAATTACACTTGATGGCGATACTATCGTCAGTCTTAATCCCCTTATTGGCGGGGCTGTTTTCGAATCCCATTTTGGTGCCTTTACGGTCAAACGTCTGTCTTAATCCCCTTATTGGCGGGGCTGTTTTCGAATTTTAATGGTGTTTAACACGTCCAAGTATTCCGTGTCTTAATCCCCTTATTGGCGGGGCTGTTTTCGAATGATGAAGAAAGTCGCTGCATCAAATGAGGGCGGTCTTAATCCCCTTATTGGCGGGGCTGTTTTCGAATACTAACCGTGATAGCAAGGCGTCTTGTGGGTTTGTCTTAATCCCCTTATTGGCGGGGCTGTTTTCGAATGGAACCCCCGATCAATGTCTGGCGTATGCTAGAGTCTTAATCCCCTTATTGGCGGGGCTGTTTTCGAATAAACAGGGCGTTCCTGATGAGGTAGTGGTGCTCGGTCTTAATCCCCTTATTGGCGGGGCTGTTTTCGAATGATAACTTCATCTTCATCGAATGTGGCCATGTGTCTTAATCCCCTTATTGGCGGGGCTGTTTTCGAATTATACCGCAGCGCGCTATGAAGAAGCTGGTAAGTCTTAATCCCCTTATTGGCGGGGCTGTTTTCGAATTGCATGCGCAAGCGATGCAATATGGTTTAGAAGTCTTAATCCCCTTATTGGCGGGGCTGTTTTCGAATTTTCAAAAATCACCCCAGAAAACACCGTAGTTCTGTCTTAATCCCCTTATTGGCGGGGCTGTTTTCGAATTCCTGACGGATCCAGTTCAAACAGGCGGTTAGTCTTAATCCCCTTATTGGCGGGGCTGTTTTCGAATCCAAAGCGCAAGCCAGCACTGCTTTCTGGACGGTCTTAATCCCCTTATTGGCGGGGCTGTTTTCGAATCGGTATCGCTCGCAAACTCGGCAATAGCTATGTCTTAATCCCCTTATTGGCGGGGCTGTTTTCGAATTTTCGATGATGGAGACAGCGAGGACTTAAAAGCGTCTTAATCCCCTTATTGGCGGGGCTGTTTTCGAATTTTTACTATCGAACCGCAAGATAAATCTGTTAAGTCTTAATCCCCTTATTGGCGGGGCTGTTTTCGAATCTCGTTGGTCGCGTTGGTGATCTTCCAGAGGTGTCTTAATCCCCTTATTGGCGGGGCTGTTTTCGAATTGTAAAGACACGTTAGGTCGTGATGTTCGTGTCGTCTTAATCCCCTTATTGGCGGGGCTGTTTTCGAATCCTACCTCCGAACTTATTAGCTTGCATCTTATTGTCTTAATCCCCTTATTGGCGGGGCTGTTTTCGAATGCAATATGCATTGGAGTGGTACGTAGCACGGGTCTTAATCCCCTTATTGGCGGGGCTGTTTTCGAATCGTTGACACTAATGTCCCGCCGGCTTGCCAGAGGTCTTAATCCCCTTATTGGCGGGGCTGTTTTCGAATACTATCCGAAAATTTTGTTTAAGCAAATCAATAACTTGAATGGCACTTTTGGCTGATCGTTTTTTGAGCAACTTTTGGCCTGTTGTGTCGTCTGGTTGTTAAAGAACAAGGCTGCAGGGTGAGCGTATTTTTCGTTCGTCTGAATCTAGCAAAGTCAGTGGATGCTATCAATGCAGCACTGTTGTGATGCGTACAAACCCTTACTTGGTACCAGTCAGGTGTGCGGTCGTCCAGCGTTTTTTCCAGTAAGGCATTTGCGCTTGTTTATGGCTGGTTGTTTTTTGCACAGCAAATTGCCATTTTTTTGATCAGTGAGGCCTTGATGGTTTACCACAGCGCTGCTGGTGGTTGACGTAGCCAGATATGGGGGCACAGGCGGTGTGGTGGGTAGCCATCAAACCAGCACTCTTCGGTAAACGGTGATTCGCCAAATAGTAGTAGTGGATGCTGTAACCGGTAGCCTCGGATATCGTCTTCTTGTTCGTCCATGTGCTGGCGCAGTTGGCGCTTGAGTACTCCCAGTTGGCGGGTGTTGCCGTGCCAGGCAAAGACGGATTCTTGCAGCGCGATGGCAGTGCGTTTTAGTAATCGGTGTATTCGTTGCAGGCGGCGTGGATTCCGAATGTCGTACTGAATCAGATACCAGCAAGCGGTCATGCCACGGGTTCCAGTAGGCCATGGTCAAGGGTTTGTCGCACCCAGCGGGCGGCAGCGGCCAATGGTTTGCGCCATTCTTGCATGGCGGGGGCAACCTGGCTGTAGTAGTGGCTGCGGCCTGCCTTGCCGAGCATGCAGCCGACATTGGGGGTACGTGGCCGGGTAAAGTGGCGCAGATCGAGTTCACCGCTGCGGAACTGGTCGACTACCCAGGCTTCGCAGTAGGGTCTGGCCACTTCCATCAGGTCGCAGGCGAGGGAGTGTCGGCCATGAGCTACTCGATGATAAAACCCCAGCTGTGAGTCCAGCCCATTGGCGATGCATTGGCGAATGGCTTCTTGCAGTACCAGGGTGTAGGTCAGTGATAACAGTGCGTTGACTGGGTCTGGAGGTGGTCGGCGCTGACGTTTCTGAAAGCCGAGTTTGTCGGGGAGTTGTTCGCGCCAGTATTGGAACATGAGTTTTTGGGCATGACCTTCCAGCCCGCGTAGTTGTTGGGCATCGGTTGTCTGTGGCATTTGGCGAGCCAGGTTGGTCAAAACGGCTATGAGCGGTAATTCCGTGGGGGTGGTGTTGGTTGTGCGTCGGGCCAGTATGCGCTGCTGAATGTGTAGTCGATGCTGGCACAGTGCTGTTGCCAGTGGCAGGCACAGGCTGTCAGTTTGTTGCCATTGGTATTGGCGACAGCGCCGTTCTACAACTCCGGTCTGGTTGGGGTACAGCGCGAAACTGGTATCGCTGCTGCGCGAGTTTATGACGACAAAGTCGATGCCGCGCTGCCATAACTGCCCCAGCAGCGCAGTCGACACGGATACGGAATGAAGGCAAACCACTCGGCGTAAGTAACGCAGTGGCAAGGTTCGCACTCCGTGGGGCGGCTCGCGGATGACCAGGGTCTGGTTGTCGTAGTCGAGCTGAATGCCGTTTCGGTCAAACACCAGTTGTTTGATGCTCATGCGGGTTCTCCGTGGTGGTGGGAGCGGGCGTCAGGCCCAGATGATCCAGTCGTTAGTGCTGTCGGCGCTGGGCTTGCCAAGTCGCCAGTCTGGCTGGGGTTGGTGCAGCCGTGCCAGTAATAATCGGTCTTGCTGGCTGAGTTGTGGATGCAGTTCGGCCAGGGTGCCGCTCAGGTCTCCGGCCAGCAGGGTTTCGAAGCCGGATTTTTGGTAGTCGAGGCTGTATTGCCGTAGCAGGCGGTTGGCTCGTCTGCGTTGACGGTTGTTTTCGATGTCGTAACACACTAGCCAGTGATTGTTGTTCATGGGTGTTTCCTTTGGTGCTTTCTGGTGGATGGGCTGTGTCTGGAGGGGTGAGTTGCGGCTCTTTTATACCTGTGGTGTTGCGAGGTGGAATGGTTGCCAGGTTTGGAATGCCGTTTTCTTGCTGTGGTCGCGATGATGATGGCATCCCTAACGAGCGGTGCTTTTATGGACAGTGCTTAACCGTGATGCAGGAATAGGGTTTTATCTCTGCGTCGCCGCTGCGGGTTTTGGTTCTCCCTGATGGTGTGGGAGGGCTGATCCCAGGTTTGGTGAACCAGACCAGCGCTCTCTGACAAGGCAAGGTGTACTTGTTTACCGCAGGGCCAAGACTACGAGGCAGCCATTTATTTTTGTAAAGCAAGGGGGATGTAATGAGCCATCAGCCACGCACTAACCGACCAGAACTTGAACACCGCAGCACCGATGACAGCGTAGAACAGACAAATGGCATGACGGCCAATAGCAACGGGAAAGAGGAACAGGATATGAGCACCAACGATTTCAACACGAACAACATGGCTGACGATTTTGACGAAAGCAGCTTCTGGGCCAAGATCAAGCGTATTGCTCGTCGCGCCGGGGAAGAAGTGGTCAGCAAGCTGCTGATTGCCTTCTACGTGGCAGACGATGCTGAAACCGCTGTGTGGGCGAAGACAGCACTGTACGGGGCGTTGGCATATTTTGTATTACCAATCGATGCGATTCCGGATTTTATGCCCGGTGTGGGGTACACGGACGACATGGCGGCACTGGCGGCTGGGATGGTTGCGACAGCCGGGTACGTGAAGAGTCGACACGTCAAACGAGCCAATGCGCAGCTCAAGCGCTGGTTTGGCTGATCCGGGAGTGGGTTGGATGAAGGGCGTCTGGCAGGGAGTTCAGAGTATCCTGCGGCGATAGCGAACCCACTCAAACGGAACTTTGGTCAGCGGGCGTAATTCGCAGGGGGGGTCTGTCAGTGGCATCGGACTGCGGATCAGGTAAATACCACTGTCGCTGTTGAGACTGACGCTTAATTCCAGTGGTGTGGTGCCATCTTGTGGCGCGTAACGGTAGTGGCTGATGTCCCATTCCAATGTGAGTTCCCAGGGGGCGTTCAGTGCGGTTGTTTTGGCCAGCTCCTGGGGGTTGGCTGCGCGCGATCCTTTTTGTAGAAAGCGTGTTTCGATTTCTGCCGGGCTACCCGCAACGGCACAGATAATTTGGCTTATATGGAGGCTGCTGTGTTCATGATGGTCGTGGGAAATCTTGTCGATACGAACATCACCGGTTGTTGGCTGGTTGTAGTGGATTTCTCGGTAGTATTCGGTGAATCGACGGCGGCGAAACAGGCTTTGTTCCAGTTGCCAAGCCTGTTTCAATATGTCGAGTTGATGTGAGCTGATTTCGTAGTAGTAATGACGTTCGGATTGATTGAAGTGAGCGTCTCGAATGATGATGGGGCTATGGTCGCCAAAGCGGGCTGCCATGTTGTCTATCATGTTTTCACCTTGCTGCAGTGCGCTGGCCAGGTCGGTGGTATTGAGGTCAAAATCTTGCTCCGGGTGTAAGAAGCAGGGGAAGTATTTGAGCTCGGCAGTAAAGTTGGTTGCGCGATTGACCGGGCAGATGTTGCAGCCACGGGAACAGGTGCATTGCTGGAATTCAATCACCAGGTCGGTATCACGGTAACGCCAGTAGCTACGGCGGTTGTCTTCATCCAGCCAGTTGAGCTGGTGCTGGAAACGTTCACGTACGGCATCGAGTTTGTAGAAGTAGGGGTAAAAGTGGCTCAGATCACGGGTAAGTAACAGTTCCAGAAATTTGATGCTGGTGGCTCCGGTTGCAAGAGCAAAGTCGAACATGGCTTGTATGGCTTCGTCTGAGGTATTCAGTCCTTTCAGCAGCACTACGTTGAGTTTGAACGGATAACCGTGTTTTTGCAGTAATTCAAGGTTGTCTTGCAGGCGATAGAATTCCTGACGTAGGGGTTTGTCGGGTTGGCTGAGGTTCTGGACGATGTCGTCGTAGCTGTCTTTTTCCATGCTGTGTACGGAAATATTGAATCGTACGAGATTGGGGTAGCGGGCCAGGTTGTGCAGGAATGGTTCGTTCAGAGGGATGCCGTTGGTGACGATGGTGATGTCGGGGTGGTAACCAATGTTTTGCATGTAGTCCAGACATTCCAGAATCCGGTTTTTGTTCAGTAGCGGTTCTCCACCAGTAAAGGTGAAGTCCTGGTACTCAAGCGCGGCCAGCTGATCCAGTGTTGTATGTAGCTGGTCAAGATTGCTGGCAGAACGTTCCTTTTGCATTTCCATTCCTTCTTCATGACAGAAGAAGCAGTGGTAGTTGCATTTTTCAGTAATTGAGAAGCGTACTGAGCGTTGGTAATGAACGTTTTTCCGAAACTGGCCGGGGTGGTGCGGAATGGCCCGATAGCTCAGTTTTCTGAGCCGCTCCTCTGGATAGTGGAGTTCGCCAAAATCGAGTTCCAGAGAGGTTATGTGGTCGTTACCGCATTGTTTTTCCAGTTTGACCAGCGCTGGCAGCAGATCGCCTGTGGGCAGTTGCAACAGTCGTACTTTGGCGTTTTGGCCATCGTATTGAATATCCATTTTCATGTCTGGTGTTGTCCAGTTGAGGTTGGTCATTGAACTGCGGTTGCCAAGTTTGGTAATCATGCAAGCATGGTTGATAGTAGGCAATATCACCATGCCGCATCGCAATATCGGCCAGCCTGGATGCCGTAGTGTACCTGGGCTCAGAGGCAGGAAACAGTTGTTGGCTGAAATATGCACTCTGTCTGAAATATGACTGAGTGGGGTACGGAAGGGAGGCTGCATGGAGGTAGCCGAACTTTCCCTGTTCCGGCAAGGAGTCCGGAAGGCTGGATGCCACAGGGCAAGGATGCCTGATTTTACAGTAGCGCTGGTTTGGTATCTTGTAGGATGCTGGCTCATCGCAGGATGCAAAACAGCCGTTGGAAGGACTCTGATTTCATGATTTATGTTTGCTGTATTTCGCAATTTAATGTGGCTGAACTGGAAGCCTGTTTGGCGTGTAAACCAGAGCATCTGGTGCTGGTGGTCAGCCAAAATATTGCTATTCAGAAAGCGGCTGCGCGGTTTGAACTGGTCATCCAGCAGACTTTGCCTGCCTCCCGTATTTACCGCCCGGATGAGCAATGCGGTTTTGGTGGCGATGATGCAATCGAATTCCAGAGTTGGGTTGGTGACGCCTTGCGTCCTTGTCTGGAGCAGATTGATCGTCTTTCGGGGAATCATCACCGCTGGATGCTGAACGCCACTGGCGGTACCAAAATTATGTCGATGGCTCTGTTGGTGGGATTGCCATGGAGTCGGGTTCACTATCAGGGGTTTGGTTCTTCTTTGCAGAACCTCGACTTTCTGAACGGTGAGTTTATTCCCCGTAAGGCCATTATGTCGGCGGATGCGCCAGCGGGATCTGTGGTGCAGTTGTATGCCGATAAACTGGAATTTACCAACCCACCGGAACATTCTGATCTTGCGGCGGCGATCTGGGACGCTTTGCAACCGGATTCTGGCGATCCGTTGATCGGGCTATTTGAAGCGCTGGATACAATCTGGGGTGATCGTGATAACCCGGCGTTGGCGCTTGCCAAAGTACGCTGGCATGTTCCCGAAGATTTGCAGTGTAATCCGGTTGCCTGCTGGCTGGAGCGGTTTTCGACTCTGGCTGACGGGGTATTTCAGCCGAACGGTGCTGGCAATCCGTGGCAATACCTTATTCCTGGTAACAAGATTAATAACCGGCAGCAAAGGCGTGCGCACAAGTGGCTGTGTGGAGGTTGGCTGGAGGATCTGGTGTTTGAGTGGTTAAAAACAGGGGGTATTCCCTCAGGCCAGGTGATCAAGGGATTGGTCAGTAGTCCTGAGCAGCAGACAGGTTCTGCCACCGATAGGGACAGTGATTTATTTGTGCATTTTCGCGGACGTAGCACGCTGATTGAAGTCAAGGCCGATGTTGCTGGTGGGGATTATCTGTCAGTAGAGCGACAGGTTGCCAGCTTTGGCGATCGATTGGGCAAGACTCGCAAGGTGCTTTTTGTTGGCCCGGATGCTTGTCGTACGATCGAGGCTAAGGGGCAGTGGCTGAGGTTTGAAGCAAGTCTCAAGGCTTACAATATCCGCTTGTGCCAGACACCGGAATCTTTATTGGAGGCGGTGCTGTAGATGGATATATGGCGAACCAAACTATTTGAAAATTTTCTTTTTAAAGGATCATGGAGTGACATGAGCAAAACGCTTCTTAAAAATACTGAAACAGTATCTGATCAGACCCGCAATCTGCTGCTGGCGGTAACCGGTACATCCCCAGCGGTGATTACGGAAACCTTGTTTGGTATTGCTGAGCGATTGAAGAAAGGAGATAAGGAGTATTGGCCCGATGAAATTCGTATCATTACGACCAGTGTGGGTAAAAAAGAAATCATGGATCGTGTGAATGCAGGTGATTGGATTCACAAGGTGTGCGAAGAGGTTGGCCAACCGGTTATTACCCTTGAGTCAGACCATATTCTGGTTATTCAGGATGGTGATGCAAAGGAGGTAAAGGATGCCCGCAGCACAGAAGATCATGAAGCCCTGGCCAATTTTATCACCAATGAAACCCGTAAACTGGCAGTTGAAACTGGCAGTGATGGCTGTGCGGCCTGGCGAATTCATGCCTCGATTGCCGGTGGCCGGAAAACCATGACGTTTTACATGGGTTATGCCATGAGTCTGTTTGGTCGTCATTTCGATCGTTTGTCCCATGTGCTGGTTAGTGAAGAGTTTGAGGGCGTTCCCGGTTTTTATTTTCCGACGAAGGAATCGCATCGTATCGAAATAAAAAACGGCGTTCTGGACTCTAAGGATGCCCGTGTGACGCTGTCATATATTCCATTTGTGCGTATGCGCCACAGCCTGCCAGAGGTCATGCAAGACAATTCAAAAGAATATGCGCCGTTCGATTATCAGAACCTGGTGGAAGTCATCAATCTTGGTGATAAGCCGGAGGCAATACGGCTGATGATTGACTGTCGCAGTAACGTTATCAGTTTGAGAGATCTGAATAGGGTGGTCGTTAGTATCGAGCTCTCTAATCCAGTCTATTTTGCTTTATATGTGGTTCTGTCGCGGGTTACTGCGCTGGCAGGAGACAAACGCTGTCAGTATGTCCGTACCGTTAAAAATGGTGATGATGAGACGGCTCTGTTTAATGATCTGGCATTGGAGCTGGCCCGTCAGTCTGGTGTTGCACCGAATGGTCGGGTCGGGCAGAAGCTTTATAGTTATCTGACTGATTTTGTGACGTCTGACAATGGTATGGTCACTTCACTGGCTGGCAATACATCTATTGTTGGTGATGATCTGACTAATATGATTTCTGAAATACGGCAGAAAATTGAAGGGCGTATTTCCAGCAATCTGAAGAAGTATTTGATTCCTTCCAGCGTGTTCAACGAGAAGGGTGGGATTGTATCCAGGGGAAAATATTACGGTCTTGCTCTGAACCCCGATCAGATTGACATTATCGAGAAGTAAGCCCAGAGAGCCTGTTTGAAACTGTTTATACGGAATGAACCAATAAGGATATTTATGTCACGAGCAATTATTGTTTCCCGTCATCCCGCCAGCGTTCGCTGGTTGATGATGAATCTGGTTGATGTTGATGCCATTCAGCATCATCTGGATCTTGCACAGCTGCGAAGCGGTGATTGTGTTTACGGTAACTTGACGGCGCATCTGGTTGCGCAGTTGAATGACTTGGGTGTGCGCTATTTTCATCTGCAAATTCAGATACCGGAGCACTTGCGTGGTGTGGAGCTGGATGATTCTGAACTGATGGCTTTGAATCCGTGCCTGACAGAAATTCGTGCCACCGTCTCAGGTTTGGATCCACCTCATTTGGTGCAATAAACGGCGATCATTCGCCAAGCCGATTTCATCTTGCGCCATAAATTATCTGCCATAAGGAATGTGTATGTTACTGGTTACCCTGCCGGGTTCACCATCCCAGTTGCCAGAGGCTATTGCTGGTCTGCATAAGGTTAATCTGAACCGGGAGACAACTATGGCTGAACTTGTCAGCCTGGCTGCTCCGTTGTCATCCATGGTTCAGGCTATTGTCGCGGGTAGCAAAACTCCGGTTGAATTGGTGGAGCAAGCAATGTCTCAGTGGCCAGGTGCGAAACTGTATTGTTATCAGGGGGAGAATCGGTGGGCATCGCAGCCACTGAGTCAGAATCGTGTGATCGGTAGTCGGGTTGAAGCGGCGGATGAGACTGGGGCTACTACCGCAACGGAATACCGTAACAGAGGTGTTCAGACCGCCTTGAACCGTCTGTTGAATAAGTGCTTTCTGCTTCATGCCTGGGGAGAAGACCAGCATTTTCAGGAGATTCGTCAGCTGGACATGCAGTTTCAGGATGCTCTGGAGGATGAGCCGGAACCGGAGCTGGCAGGCTGGGCGCATCGCTGGGAGTCAGCCAAAGAACAAGGCCGCCAGGCCTGTGAGCTTGCGCAGCAGATGTTGATGATTTATCGACAAGCGGGTGAGCAGGCAGCTGTTGAGTTTGTAGATCAGGCGAAAGTTGAACAAACCGCTGATAGTATTTTGGTGCACTTACGTCGCGTTTTGGGTAAACAGCAGGAATATATGTCCAAATCGCGTAACAAGGAGAAGAAAGGAGGGAGCTTTAAACCATCATTGCATCTACCGTTGAATGCGGATGGTAGTCATCCATGGGCTGTTTCTGGTCTGAAACCAGATAATCACTGGAAAGTGCTGATTGATGAGACCGGGACTGAATTTTCCGAATCGGTTGATGACCTTCGGGAAACGGATAAATCAGTCGGCAAGCTTGTTGCTCTGGTTATGCCCGCAACTCTGTCGTTACCGTTGCAGAAGCAATCTCATGCGGTTGATCATTCTGATTCAGACATTGAGAAGTTGTTGAAAGATCTGATTGAACAACCGGTCGGCGTGTTGGGGTTCAGTAGTCAGGATCAGGTTGCAGGCCGTTTTGGTTGGCTCCAGAAAGTCACACAGTTGGCCAAGTGGGTGTTGCAATTATTACCGATTGAACAGGATATACCGGTTCAGGTTGATTTCCGTATTGAGCAAAAGGGGACGTATAACAAGAAGACCTCTCTGAATGCTGTTGCAGAATTACTGTTTGCCGAGCTGGCACAGATCAGCCCGCTTCGGTATCGAAAACTTTCCCTCAGTATGAAGTTTGTCAGAAAGGAAGATGAGCCATATAACGGCTACGTGGATAGCATTGCTAATTGTTGGGGTAGTCCATCCCCGATGCGCAGGAAGATCCTCACTAACCTGAATATGTTCGGTCATTGCCTGATCCGGCCATCTGATGACGCAGTCTATGAACGCCTGTTGCATTCACTGGACACCAAACAGGCGTTGCGGCCTGCTGACTGGTATCTGTTGATGCAGGAAGCCGGTGAGTACTATGAGCACAGTTCATCTTTGCTTTATGACTGCATGTCTCAACTGGGCGACCGGGTGCGGCTGGACCATCGAATGTGGAATTTGTACGTACAGGAAGTACAGGAACGGTTGCGGATCAAAGATTTTCAGCTGGAAGGACTTGCCAGGGCAATGGACTGGCTCGAACAGTATCAGCCTGAAGATGCGTCCATTCCGGCTACTTTGCGTATGCAACAGCTGTCGGCAGCGTTGGCGTTGCAGAACCATCAGGGTAACTGTGACCTTGCGGGAGTCAGCGAGCTGTTGGTTTTGGCCAACCGGCTTACGGACGAGATGGCTCCGCAAGCTTGTGAAGCAGTATTGAGGGTCATGGTCGCCGCGAGCAATACTTTTGAATTTGATACGTTTGATGACTTTCTTAATAGCTGGATTAATCGGCAGATTGCCGTCGTCGGCCTTGCTAATCATGCAAAATTATACAGCACGCAGGGGCAGTTATTGGCGTTTCGTGGTCGTCCTCAGGAAGCGGATACCTGCTTCCGTCATGCACTGGAAGTATTTGGGCGACTGTCAGATACGGCACAGGCGAACCGCGAAATTCGTCAAACCCAGACTTATCAGCTGTTTGCCTGGTTATCCAATGCATCGGTGTCGGGAGACTGGTTCAAAGAGCGATTAATAAGGTTTCTTCAGCCGTTGGCTGGTAAAAGTGGCAAGGGTGTCATTGAACGGTTGGCTCGAAGTGGACAGGTGGATCGATATGCTCATCAGCTTACTCTGCGGGCGATGACGGAGAGCCCCGCTCTGTTTGCTGAGGAGCGTCAGCAATATCTGAGGCAGCTGCATGAGTGGCGTGAGGGTGAAGATCATCCCTGGCCGCTCATTTCTTTCTATCGAGCCTGGATGCTGTTGGATAAGGGTGATGAATCGGTGGCTGGTGAATATTTGAACCATGCCCTGTTGCTGTGTGAACAATCTGCAACACCAACTTTAATCTGGATGGGGCTTGTATTACAGGCTGTGGGGGCTGCACTTGATTTGGTGGAAGTACCTGCCGAATCGGAAAGAAACCGTATCCGTGAGCAATTACCGATGGCGAATCACGAGGCACTGGAAAAACTTTGTGGTTCGACAGAGGCCGATCGCCAGCCACTGTTGGTTCTTATGGCGCAGTGCCTGCCGTTCAATTTCCATTGAGCCGGTTTTAAATTCAATAAAGGAAATAAATGCCAGTTCCAATGTATTGTGTTATTCGCCGCTGTCATCAGTGCGGCCATGAAAGTCGTGAGTATGGGGCTTCCGACTGTATCTGGATCGGAAGCCCCTGTAAAAACTGTCGATCTACCGATGTCGAAATCACGACAAAGTCTCAGCCTAAATCTACCCTTGGCAAGTTGATTGCCACTTTGCAGAGTAGAGCTGTTCGTTGGTGAGTGGTTGTTGGTGAGTGGTTGTTGTGTCTATCAGAGGTATCGAGCAATGTGGACTCTGATCCAGTTTGTGGTTATCGGGCCG
>TARA_R110002167_G_scaffold19692_2_pt1 | contig 22912 bp, 18 predicted proteins | sample TARA_R110002167 | Tara Oceans TARA_R110002167 (sample SAMEA4398238) | marine metagenome | biome: Polar Biome; feature: [MES] marine water layer (ENVO:01000295) within the mesopelagic zone...; material: water (ENVO:00002006), including particulate matter (ENVO:01000060) such as......
ACGATAAAAATCGATAACAGGCGATGACAAGCTGGAAACCGCCTAGGAGCTAGGTCGCTTCGCGGCGAGATGCTATAAAATCAAATTCAAAAGATACAATCTTAATGGCTAGCTTACATCATGGGAATACTTCTGAGCAGGGATCTGCTTGATGTTTTACCGTTGTTATAGAAGCGAAGCGCACTAGCTGGACGCAGTCCGCCCTAGCATCTAGGCTTGTTACCGCTTGTAATCGCTCGTTATCACATTTTATCTCAACGTTATCGCTTGATTCGCTTTTCAGCTTCCAACCATTTTGCTCTCGACAATGTTTGACTGTTACCGTCACCTGAAAATTGTTGTTTTCTATCGGCTAATTTATCGCAAATCTGTTTTTTTTGTTCATCACTTGCTTGTGACCAAATCACAATTTCATCAATGTGACGAAAACAACCCATACAATAATCGTCAGCATTTAGGCCACAACGGGCGACACAAGGTGAGTGCATAGTTTACAATTCCAGTCCGGCGGTTTAATGACTCGCATCCTATCATTTCAATCGGCTAAGGTTAACTACAAGTCTCAATATGTCAGTAATCAAATATCAACAGACCTTTAATGCCATAGACTCACTTCTACATGGCCTAAAACCCTTATGGCAGCTAGTCGCGTTTGAGTGTGACCACTTACCTTGGCAGCACGCATTTCCACATTTAGCCCAAACGGTATGGCAACTTGATGATGCTGAAATTGATATACTTGATTCTGATCAACAACATCTTGTTGATGCATTATTACCAAGTTTAATTGCAGACATACAGCAAGGTCAGTTTGCAAACAAAGATCAACTGATTAATCAATTAAGCTTGTTAGTCATCACTTTGCCTACAAGTGCCACTAACAATGACGATGCGCAAGATGTGCCTTACATTGAACGGCTTGCTAATGAACATAAAAATAGCGATTTAGCGCATTTTAGTGCTCACATTAAAGGTCGTAAATGGCAACAAATCAGCGCGTTTGCGGAGCAAGTTGATCCACAACATCATCCCCAATTACCTCTGTTACCTATCTTGGAGTGGTGTGCGGGTAAAGGACATTTAGGCCGATTAGTGGCTAAGCAGCAAAAGGTTGAGGTAACGAGTATTGAGTGGCAAGCGAGTTTGTGCGCACAAGGCCAGGTTTTTGCAAAACAATGGCAATTAGCACAAACTTTTATTTGTGCTGATGCTTTTGCGCCAATCGACTCAAGTAAACCGCTATTGTTAATTGACCAACATGCTATAGCATTGCACGCTTGTGGTGATTTACACGTTCGACTACTCAAACTTGCCGTATCGGCAGGCACTCGGGTGCTGTCTATTTCACCATGCTGTTATCATTTGATTGAAGATACACATTATCAACCGCTATCGGCTTTAGCCAAAGTGAGTGCGGTCAAACTGTCAAAGCATGACTTACAGCTGCCATTGCAACAAAGCGTTATTGCTGGCACCAAAAAACAAACATTACGTAATAAAGAGATATCATGGCGCTTAGGTTTTGACAGTTTGCAACGAAAAATACGCGATATAAATGCTTATTTATCGGTGCCGACCATTAAAAAAAGTCAGCTTAGTGGCAATTTTAGCGACTTTTGCCTGTGGGCAGCAAATCAAAAGCATTTAGTTATATCCAGTGAGATTAATTTGAGCCATTATTTGCACCGTGGAATCGAACGACAAAGACTTACTAAGCGAATCGATTTAGTCGCTCATTTATTTCGTCGAGCCTTGGAGCATTGGCTGTTGCTCGATCGAATGTGTTTTTTACAAGAGCAGGGATATCAAGTTACGCTGACTGAATTTTGTGCAAACAGTGTTACACCACGAAATGCGCTGATCCAAGCAATTAAAACAAACTAATAGCAGTCTTTGTCACAAAACTGCAAATTAAACCTTTGTTTATACTAGTCTATTTGCCCTAAAACTGTGAAAATCAACAAACTAGTTAATCAAATAATAAAATTTAACCACAATATATTATCCACATTACCGCATTGGCTTGCTGTTTTTGATTGAATAATTAAGCCATTCTTGTTCAAATGGCGGGTTAATAACGAATAACAACTATTCTAGTGGCTTTTGGGCTTGCTAGAGCGAAGCGAATTATACGGTTTAATGAAATATTCACGCGTCTTTATCAATAGTCTGGCTTATGAGCTAGCACCACAAGTAGTGTCGAGTAGCGATTTAGAATCTCGCTTGGCCCCACTTTATCAAAAGTTTCGTATTCCGATGGGGCAACTTGCCGCATTAACCGGAATTACCGAGCGTCGTTGGTGGCCTAAAGGTCATCGTTTATCAGACGGCGCTATTGCTGCTGCACGTAAAGCCGTGAATGAAACCGGCATTAATGTCAGCGACTTAGGTGCCGTGGTATACACTGGTGTGTGTCGTGATCAACACGAACCCGCAACCGCTTGCCGTATTGCTGCCGAACTTGGCGTGTCTAAAGACACTGCCATTTATGACATCAGCAATGCTTGTTTAGGGGTGTTGTCGGGTATTTTGGATATTGCCAATCGTATCGAACTTGGTCAAATCAAAGCAGGAATGGTTGTGTCGTGCGAATCTGCACGAGACATCGTCGATGCCACAATTGACCACATGCTAGCCGAACCGACAATGCAAAACTTTGCCCAGTCATTGGCAACGCTTACGGGCGGTTCAGGCGCAGTTGCTGTTATTTTAACTGACGGCAGCTTGCCACTCACCACCACGCGTCAGCATCAGTTATTAGGTGCCAGTCATTTGTCTGCACCAGAGCATCACCAATTGTGTCAATGGGGCCTACAAGAAGCTGGGCACTTATTATATCGCGAGTTTATGCGTACCGATGCAGTTACCTTGCTTAAAGAAGGCGTAGAGCTTGCTAAGCACACTTGGGAGCATTTCCTAGAGCAGCGTGATTGGGTTGTTGAGCAAGTTGATAAAGTGATTTGTCACCAAGTAGGTGCATCAAACCGCCGACAAGTGCTAAATGCATTAAACATCCCCCACGAAAAAGAATATCCCACCTATCAAACCTTAGGCAACATGGGCACGGTTTCACTACCGGTTACTGCTGCAATTGCCCACGATGAAGGTTTTTTACGTGTTGGCGACCAAGTCAGCTTTTTAGGGATAGGCAGTGGTTTGAACTGCATGATGTTAGGAATTAAGTGGTAAGCCTTGGGCTGCACTGAGTTTTTGCATATCATTATAAAAATAGTTAACAGGATGCATCATGCTAGACAACTTACTGCCATTCAAAAGTCATTATTTAGACCGTAACGGCAATAAACTACATTACATAAACGAAGGCCAAGGCGAGCCAGTCGTTATGGTGCACGGTAATCCTAGTTGGAGTTACTACTACCGTAATTTAGTGGGCGCGTTGAGCGATAAGCATCAGTGTATTGTGCCAGACCATATTGGTTGCGGCTTATCAGACAAGCCTGATGATCCACAATACGATTACACCCTAAAAAACCGTATTGATGACTTAGAAGCCTTGCTTGACAGCCTTGATGTAAAACAAAACATCACCCTAGTGGTACACGATTGGGGCGGTATGATTGGAATGGGCTTTGCGGCTCGTCATCCTGAGCGCATCAAACGCATTGTGTGTTTAAACACGGCAGCGTTTCATCTTCCTAAAACTAAGCCTTTTCCCTGGGCATTGTGGATTTGCCGCGAAACCTTACTCGGCACCTTGTTGGTTCGTGGTTTAAATGCATTTTCATCAGCAGCCTCGTATGTGGGTGTTAAACGCAAACCCATGTCTAAAGAAGTGCGTGAAGCTTACGTAGCGCCGTTTGATTCGTGGAAAAATCGTATTTCGACCTTACGTTTCGTACAAGACATTCCACTCAAACCTGGCGACAGAAACTACGACCTAGTGACTAGCATTGGCGATAGCTTAAGCGAGTTTGCTGAAGTACCGACATTGATTTGTTTTGGTTTACAAGATTTTGTATTCGATAAGTATTTTTTAGAAGAATGGCGACAGCGAATGCCTCACGCAACGGTGCACGAGTTTGCTGACTGCGGTCATTACATCCTTGAAGATGCCAGCGACGAAGTGATTGGCTTAATTAAAGACTTTATCGCAAAAAATTAATTACACCCTAAAAGGCTCATTTGAGCCTTTTAGCTATTTAATCTTCTAAAATTATCTATATGTTGGCGTTTTTGATAGCCAGCATATGCGTTATTCACATTAGCCCAAAATGAAGCCACATGACCCAAACCTCTGCACCTGCTAATGCCAATATCTGTCAGCACCTTAAAACGGCTGCGCAAACTATGCCTGCCGGACTTGCTGTTGCAGTGCAACACGTTAAGCAAGGCCAATTCAATTATCAAGAAATCGACTTTGTTACCTTACATCAACAATCGGATATGATTGCCAAAGGGCTTATTCAGTACGGTATTAAGCGTGGTATGAAAGCAGTGTTGATGGTGACGCCGAGCATTGAGTTTTTCTCGTTAACGTTTGCCTTATTCAAAGCCGGTATCATCCCAATTTTAGTTGACCCTGGTATGGGTATCAAAAACCTTAAACAGTGTTTTGAAGAGTCGCAACCAGATGCCTTTATCGGCATCCCTAAAGCCCATATTGCTAGGCGGGTTTTGGGGTGGGGCAAAGGCAGTGTTAAGCAGGTGATTAATGTGGGTGGTTCAGCCATTCAACGTTTGTTAGCTAATGCAACGAGTCTCGAAACTATTACTGAAATTGGCCGTAATATCGCTCATCCGCTGGAAATGGCATTGTTAAAACCAGATGATATGGCGGCCATTTTGTTTACTAGTGGCAGTACTGGCACACCCAAAGGCGTGGTGTACAGCCATGCGATGTTTGAAGCACAAATTAGCGCACTTAAACACGATTACGGTATTGCACCTGGCGAGCGAGACTTAGCTACCTTCCCGCTGTTTTCATTATTTGGCCCTGCATTAGGTATGGCATCCATTGTGCCAGACATGGATGCCAGCAAACCCATAACCGCCAATCCAGCCTATTTGTTTGCGGCAATTGAGCAATATCAATGCAGCAACATGTTTGTTAATCCTGCCTTGTTAGAGCGACTAGGCCAAGCTGGGGAGCAAAGCCAACATAAACTCACTAGCGTTAAGCGAGTGATATCAGCAGGTGCTCCGGCAACCATTAGCTCAATCAAACGTTTTAGCAAAATGCTCAACCCACAGGTTGAAGTGCTTAACTCATACGGTGCGACAGAGTCGTTACCCATCAGCATGATTGGCAGCCATGCGTTGTTTGCGACCAGCGAACTGACCGATCAAGGTAAGGGCATTTGTGTAGGTAAACCGATATCTTCGGTAAGCGTTGATATTATTGCGATTACAGATAAGGCCCAACCTCATTGGGCCAAAGTCAAAAAACTTGCCGTCAATGAAATTGGCGAAATCGTCGTGAGCGGCCCAATGGTCAGCCAAGCCTATTATCAACGTCAACATGCCACTGAGTTAGCTAAAATTAACGATGGTAAACACGCTAAGCATCGGATGGGTGACGTAGGATATTTAGACGATAACGGCTTATTATGGATGTGTGGTCGTAAAGGTCATATTGTTGATGCTACGCGTGGTCAACAAAGAATCAAACGCTTTTACACCTTACCTTGTGAGCGCGTATTTAACACCCATCCACAAGTAAAACGTTCAGCCATTGTGGGTGTTAAGGTGGGCAATAATACCGTGCCGGTATTGTGCATTGAACTACAAAAAGACATCGTATGCTCAACCTCTAAAGCTCTGTATCAAGAGTTATTAGCCATAGCAGAACAATATCCGCATACCGACGGAATAGGACGCTTTTTAATTCATCCTGAATTTCCGGTTGATGTGCGTCATAACGCAAAAATATTCAGAGAAAAACTTGCTGTTTGGGCACAAAAACAGTGGAAAGAATAAAGCTCGTCTTAGAGTAACAATAAGGTATTAATAATGGTTCTGACAGATTTACTTCCTCTTGAGCAAGCAGCGCTTACGCAATTATCATTGTCGGTCAACAAAGTGTTTGTAACCGGAGCAGGCGGCTTTTTAGGATTGGCGATTTGTCAGCGCTTATTGGCAGTAGGTATTCAGGTGGTGGGTTTTGCCCGTGGTGATTACCCAAGACTGGTTGAACTGGGCGTCGATATGCGCCAAGGCGATATCAGCGACTATGATAGCGTTAAACAAGCCATGCAAGGCTGTGACTTAGTGTTTCATGTGGCATCAAAGGCTGGCGTGTGGGGCAGTAAGCAAAGTTATTACTCGCCTAATGTTGATGGCGCAAATAATATTATTAATGCCTGTAAAGCGCTTAATATTCAACGTTTAGTCTACACCAGCACCCCAAGTGTAACCTTTGCAGGGCGTGACGAAAACGGCATTAATGAATCAGCGCCTTACGCTGAAACATACCTCAATTACTACGGCGAATCTAAAGCCATAGCAGAGCAACATGTGCTTGCCGCTAATTCTGCTCAACTTCACACTACAGCCTTACGACCACATTTGATTTGGGGACCAAACGATCCTCATCTCGTGCCAAGAGTCATTGAACGTGCGCGGGCAGGGCGACTAAAGTTAGTTGGCCATGAAGACAAACTGGTCGATACCATTTATGTTGATAACGCAGCTTATGCTCATGTTTTAGCGGCGTTAGATTTAGTCACTAATGCTAAGTGTGCAGGTAAAGCGTATTTTTTAAGTAATGATCAACCCATTACCATGGCAGATATGCTTAATCGTATTCTTGCCTGTGTTGATTTACAACCAGTAACCAAGCGTGTGCCAGCCGGTGTTGCTTACAGTGCAGGTGTGGTGCTTGAAACCGTATATGGTCTGCTGAATAAATCGCAAGAACCCATCATGACGCGTTTTGTTGCAAGACAACTGTCAACCAGCCATTACTTTGACATCAGCGCAGCCAAACAAGACTTAGGTTATCAACCGCTTGTTAGCATTGATCAAGGTATGCAAAAGCTGAAGCAATCACTCACAAGTTAGGCTAGCCCATTTTCATTGCGTGAACTGCATATGCAAGTGAATGGTCTAAACGATGTAAACAGCTGTTTGTAAAATTGTTTTTACATCACTTCGTGGGTTATTTTTCAACAATCACTTGGTTATATTTTATTCCACTGTATCTTAAATTCCGACCACCACAACAATAACCCCAAAGAGGGTAACAACTCATAACAAGGTGGCGCAGGGAGAAGCAATGCAAGATAACAATCAGGGTAAATGGAACTTAGCCACATTAGCCATTCATGGCGGACATCAACGCGAAGCCTTTGGCTCACTCACCACTCCTTTATATCAAACAGCCACCTTTGTATTTGATACTGCCGAACAAGGCGGAGCACGTTTTGCAGGCGAAGAGCCGGGTTATATTTATACTCGCCTTGGTAACCCAACCACCGCAGAACTTGAACGTAAAATGGCGCTGCTAGAAGGCGCAGAAGACGCAGCTGCAACCGCATCTGGCATGGCGGCAGTATCAAGTGCATTATTAACTCATTTGCATGCAGGCGATCACTTAATCGCATCTAAAGCGGTTTATGGTTGTACGTTCGCGCTGATGACCACTCAGCTAACCCGCTTAGGCATTACGAGTACATTAGTCGACTTCACCGACATGAACGCAGTAGAGGCGGCCATCAAGCCAAACACCAAAGTGCTGTTCTGCGAAACACCAGTAAACCCACATTTACAAGTATTCGATCTTACCGCCATGGCCAACGTCGCCAAAGCGCACAACCTAGTATCAATTGTCGATAACACCTTTATGACACCACTATTGCAGCAACCGCTAGCGTTAGGCATCGACATGGTGATCCATAGTGCGACCAAGTACTTAAACGGCCATGGTGATGTAATCGCGGGTATTGTGTGCGGCAATGCAGAGCACATGCACAGATTAAAATTCGAAATATTAAAAGACTTTGGTGGCGTGATATCACCACACGACGCTTGGTTAATCTTACGCGGTTTAAAAACCTTAGACGTACGCTTAACTCGTCATTGCGATAACGCAGAAGTGTTAGCTGAATTTTTAGATAAACACCCTAAATTCAGCCAGGTCTTTTACCCAGGCTTGTCGCACCACCAAGGCCATCGCTTCATTGGTAATCAAATGAAACGCGCCGGCGGCGTTATCGCATTTGAGTTAAAAGGCGACAAGCAAGACGCAATCAACTTTGTTAATCGTGTAAAGCTATTCACTATCGCCGTAAGCTTAGGCGATGCCGAATCACTTATTCAACACCCTGCATCAATGACCCACTCGCCTTACACACCAGAAGCGCGATTAGCCGCAGGCATTACCGACAACCTACTGCGTATCTCGGTTGGATTAGAGAATGTTCAAGACTTGATTGCGGATATTGAACAAGCTTTGCTTTAATTAAGCGATTCAGGCTATAAAGTACAAGAAAAACCTGGCTCCCTGATAACAGATGTCAGGGATGATGGAACAGAGCAACACATGGATCCCCGATAAAAGCATTCGAGGATGAAGGGCGGGGGAGTAACGCCACTGCTTCGCCATACCAGCAATGCAAAGTACGTTATTCAAGTAACGCCCACTATTACGTCATTCCGGTAACGCTTTTGAGCCGGAATCCAGGTGTTAATGCTTTGATGCTGTAACCCCACAAGTAAAGACAACACCTGGTCCCCGATAAGAACATTCGAGGTTGATCGACGATAGAGAAACACCTTAATTCCTGATAAATGCAATCAAGGATGACGGCTGACAAACACCCACAAAAAAGCCCAATTTAATGGGCTTTCATTATTCTTCAACAAGCAAGAATACGATTAGTTGCTAGAGATTGTTCCAGCACCGCCACCTGAACCGCCGCCGAAGCCTGGGCCGCCTGGTGCTGGTGCAGCACCAAATGCGCCGCCAGCAGCAGTTTGTAATTCTTCAAGGTTTGCAGCAACAATAGCTGGGTCAATACCGTTAGCAACAGCAACTGCTAAAATTTCATCGGGAGTCATACCTGCAGCAACAGCCGCTTGTATCGCTTCGATAATCAATGCTTCATCGCCATTAGCAGCAATAAAGGAATTAGCTAACTGTGTTGCAGCTTCTGATACAGGAACCGTTTGAGTACTAGCCGTTAAGGTTTCTGCAGCTATCGCACCGGCAGACATGCCCGCTGTCATTAATGCTGAAACTAATAACAAGGTAAATTTATTTTTGCGCATTATTCTGCCTCGTGGTTTGGTGAATTACTAAAGTAGTTCAGCTGCAATGCACTGATCCATGTACTTGTTGCGTTTGCAGGTATTATTGTACTGAAATTTCGTACAGCATACAATCCATTACCCTGTAAGCCATCGATATTCATGAGTGAAAAGTGTTCACCTATAACAGCCGACTCTACTTGTGGTGCAATGATTTTAATACCAATACCATGACAGATTTGAATTACAGTTTGGACAAAAAAGCGTGTGTCAGCTTCTGTTATATCACGCACATAACTTGGATCAATCTTAATATAATCAATGTTTAAGTTTCTAATATAGCAAAACGAACTTAAACTAGATCCAAAACGTTCAATGGCAATATCAATATCTAATTGTTTTGCGCGGCGGATAAAACTCTCTGTCGATTCAAGCGAAAGGATTGCGCCAGACTCGTTAAATTCATACAAAAGTGGTGGAAGCGTTTTATGCATTTTTTGGTATAAATCAAACAACCAATCGGTGAACACCGGATTATGCAGTGCACGATTACTAATATTAATGGCTACGCGGGTGTGTTCAATGTGTTGCAGCTTATAAAAAATAAAACACACAACGGCTTGTTCGAGGTCTTGTAGTACGCCCAGTCTTTCTGCCATGGCAAACACATCTAAAGTCGGCAGTGTTTCGCCCGCTATTTTAAAGCGCACAAACGACTCAACATACAAAATGGATTGATTTTCATCCACCACTGGTTGCAACATCAAATCGAAGATTTTATCTAATGGAATACACTTAATCGCAAAATCTTTGCTATTAGAGTGATTAATTTCGTCCTTAAAATACTGAGTAAACTGGGTCAAAATACCCACCCATTCTTCACGTGAATGATTCTTTTGCATGCCATTAGCAGAAATCAACCCCTTGGGATTATCGGCATATTGATTATGCACCAGTTGGTTATCTAAACGCATAACCACATCAGCAAAGTCTTCTTGATGATTTACACGGGTGAGGCTATGTTTTGCAAAGCCATTACTAAAACGCGACGAGCTTTCAATCAAAATACAAGAGGCCATTTGCTGATCGACTTCTTTGGCCGCGTCTTCAGTAAGTAAGCTTAAAAATGCAAATTCCGAGCCTGAAATACGATATAAAGTCGCTTCTTGCAAACTATTCATCTGTTCGCTAAAAAGTTGCGCACCAGATAAAATATAGTCATCACCGCTGCCATAACCATCGTTGTCATTAACCTGCTTTAAAGAGGTCATCGACAATAAGCCTAAATAAAAACGGTTACCGTGTTGTTCATATTCTGCTTGAATCGACTCAAACTTCTTTAACAACGCACGACGATTAGGTAAACCAGTATGCGAATCAATATAAACCTCTTTCGACAAGGCTTCAGCCAATTTAGTTTGTTCGTTAAACGATCGCTGAATATTCTCAATCATACGGTTAATCGCATTCACCAACGTGCGTAACTCAGAGGTAAAAGGTTTAATAGGGTTAAGTTCAAAGCGCTTTTGAATAACCGATTCAGCTTGTTTCTCAATACTGTTCAGGGGTGTTAACACCGCTTTTAAAATAAAATAAGCACATAACAGAGCTATAAATAGTTGAAATAATGCAGAGGTTAAATTGCTAACGGCGTGATCCCATAAACTTTTATATGAGGTACCCGCATGCGATTGCACTTCTAATTTACCGGCAATACGCCAACCATCACTCACTTCACTTGTCATTACCGGAGGATGCAGGGTAAACCAGTTAATAAACCACTGAGGAACAGCAAAATTACCTTGAGGATTATTGCGCTCAAACAGTACTTTGCCGTCAAGATCGGTAAAAATAATATGTTGGTAATAGCCGGAATCAAAAATAGCATTAGTCATTGTCTCGGCAATCACCAAACCTTCTTCATCCATATAAGGTGAGATAGATAATCCTAAACTGTGCGCTGCTCCTTGCGCATGAGATGCTAACTGTTCATTTAAATAGCCACGCATGTTCGATACGTTATTATATAACGCGGCACCGAAGCTAAATAAAGATAAACAACCTATCAGCAGATAAAGCTGTAGCCGCAAAGACATTCCTTTTGTAAACATTTATTGCTCCAGTTCCTTTTGTAACGATTACTCGCCGTTTTCAATTCGATTAACTAAATCAGTCCAACTTTTTGTACCGCTGCTAGTGGGTTTGTTACTGCCCAACCCTTGTGCCTTTGCTAACCATAGCCCTTGACCATTAAATGAATAAATTGGTTTTAAATCTCGGCGCTGGTTAGCGGGTAAAATTTTGGTTTTTAAATTATCCAGCACTAAAGGCATCGCTTTAGGGTCTTCAAAGTAAATCAACACCATATGAGGCTCGTTAATCAATAACGCACGCACATACATCAAGCGCATTTTGCTCTCATCAACACCCATGGCCTTTAAAGTAAAATACTTAAAGATGGCAAAGTCTTCACAATCGCCGCCTTTAGTGCCTAACGATTCAAGCGGCGTGGCCCAATAATCACTTTTATGCCAATGGTCGCTATCACTCACAAATCGAATCCGCCTATTAGCAAACTGATTGGCTAAATTAAGTTTGTCGTAATCGTTCAATGTAACGCCATCATTTATAGTGTCTTGCCAGTCACTAAAATCTTCTACTCGATCAGAGCCATAGCGCTGCTCGACTTGAGTAAAAAAATCAGTGGTAAATAAATCGTCAGTTATGGTGGCAACACACACAGCCGAAAACACCAATGACGTAACAAGCCAGTGGCGATATCTATCTATGCAACACAAAACGAGTTTAATACGCAAATCTCACTGCAAATGATAGTTAATGATAACACTGTAATAATTTTACAGAATTTATGCGATAACGATGCATATCATAAGCTAGTTAGTCGTAAAACGACAATAAAATGACGATACATTCTTATTTTGAGTGTTTGAATTTACAAACTAATTCCCCTCTAGTCTGAAAGTGATATTAAGCTAATCCGTTAAAATGGGCTCTCTAGACTATCTCATATCATTATTGAGCTTTGATAAGGTCAATTTATTGGCATGCCAATTGATATAATAAACAGTAGTACTAGGTTGTTTGCAGTCATTAATGAGATTACATGAATTAAAAACGATTCAAAAATATGGCATGAATCGAAAATTTTGTTACAGCCATATCTAAATAGATTTTACAAACAGTTGCTTATGGCTGATTGTTTGTTTTTTGATGTTGGTAGGCTTTTTATTAATTGATTTGCGATATAACTTGGTGGTTGGATGTTTTATCAGCACAAAAATAGTGAAGGTGAACTATAAAGTGACATTTTGGTGCGTAAAAGTAGTAATCAGAAAGAGACTTATACAATCACTGGCAGACTGTTTAATGAACAAATTAATCGTAGTGGGCCTTTTGTAAACATACATCTTGCAACTAGTACTAAAGTAGTAAATATATGCCAATTTACGTTTTAATTGGCTTAAAACAACTAAAAAATGACACTTAGCAAAAAAACGTCAAAAAACTGTCATTAAATTACCGTATACATTATAATTACCAACTAATTAATGAGGATTGACGTAAGACAGAAAGTAGAAAGGGAAATTTTAAGCAAGGCATGACGCCAACGATAACTGTATTGAAGCCAATAAACCTATAGTTTTTGCTTCATTAGTTTACCGATGCAACCTCATATCATTGTTTTTTCCTGCAGTATCCTACTACATCAATTCAGGTGTAAAGCCTTGTGCTAAATCACCTGTTAGATGCAATAACTGGTTATGCTTAACAATCGACATGGTCGATATAGAAAGCTAAAAACCAGTTAAGGATGTTCAATGAACATCTCGAAGGAACCTTTCTATTGTTTCATTCTGAAACGTCAAACTCCCTAGAACAACATCTCGAAAAGTGTGTCAGCAATCTGGAAGCTGTAATCTAGTGGCGGTAGCGTGTCTTTTTTTAAGTAAAACACACGCAGACATCCCATAAGCTCGTCATGTTAGAACCTAGATATTGAACCACCAGCTCGTCATCCTCGAGTGCTTTAATCGGGGATCCAGGTGTTGCTTTAAAGGCACGTCATCTTCGAGTGCTTATATCGGGGATCCAGGTGTTGCTTTAAAGGCTCGTCATCCTCGAGTACTTTTATCGGGGATCCAGGTGTTGCTTTAAAGGCTCGTCATCCTCGAATGCTTTAATCGGGGATCCAGGTGTTGCTTTATCTTTAGGCTTTTACCTAGAACCTAGCACCTTCTCCTACAAAATACGCATTGAAACCAATTTATGATCAACAGGAAGTTTACAAGATGAAAATTGCTATCGCAGGCACAGGCTATGTTGGTTTATCTAACGCTATGTTATTAGCACAACATAATCAGGTTGTCGCAGTAGATATAGTAGAAGAGAAAATTGCCTTACTTAACGACAAAATCTCACCAATAGCCGATATCGAAATCGAAGACTTTCTAGCAAATAAAAAGCTAAATTTTACAGCAACGTTAGACAAAGTATCAGCTTATAAAGATGCAGATTTTGTTATTATTGCCACACCAACAGATTACGACCCAGCAACTAACTACTTTAATACCTCATCGGTAGAGTCAGTCATAAAAGACGTTATTAGTATTAACCCAAATGCAGTGATGATCATTAAATCAACCGTACCTGTTGGTTACACTGAACGAATTAAACAAGAATTTTCAAGTGACAACATTCTGTTCTCACCAGAATTTTTACGCGAAGGTAAAGCACTGCACGACAACTTATATCCGTCACGTATTATTGTTGGCGAACAAAGCGACCGTGCACATATCTTCGCAAACTTGTTACTGCAAGGTGCGATTAAACAAGACATTGAAGTGTTGTTTACCCAATCAACTGAAGCTGAAGCGGTGAAGTTATTTTCAAATACTTACCTAGCGTTACGAGTGGCTTACTTTAACGAGTTAGACACCTATGCAGAAGCTCACGGACTCGACAGTAAGCAAATTATTGATGGTGTCTGTTTAGATCCCCGCATAGGTAATCACTACAACAACCCATCATTTGGCTATGGTGGCTATTGTTTACCAAAAGACACCAAGCAGTTACGTGCTAACTATGCCGATGTGCCAAATAACTTAATTAGTGCAATTGTTGACTCCAATACCACTCGTAAAGACTTTATTGCCGACTCGATTTTAAAGCGTAATCCTAAAAAAGTGGGTATCTATCGCTTAATAATGAAGTCAGGCTCAGACAACTTCAGATCATCGAGTATTCAAGGGATCATGAAGCGCATTAAAGCCAAAGGCGTAGAAGTGATCATTTATGAACCAGTACTAGAACAAGACGAGTTCTTCAATTCCAAAGTTTATAATGACTTAGCAGTATTTAAATTGGATGCAGATGTGATTGTGTCTAATCGTATGGCAGGCGAATTGGCCGACGTAGGCCATAAAGTTTATACCCGCGATTTATTTTGTACCGACTAAATTACGACATCTAAAATAGAGATAACATAATGAAATATTTAGTAACAGGCGCGGCGGGCTTTATTGGTAACTTTGTTGCAGAACGCTTATGTGACCAAGGTCATGAGGTTGTCGGATTAGACAATTTAAATGATTATTACGACCCCAATCTAAAGTTAGCGCGTCTTAAACGGATCGAACATTTTAGTTCATTCCGCTTTATTAAAATGGATATAGCAGATAGAGCAGCTATAGCAGAACTGTTTGATACAGAGAAATTTGACCGCGTTATCCACTTAGCAGCACAAGCTGGTGTACGTTATTCTATTGAAAACCCTATGGCCTACGTCGATTCAAACTTAGTGGGTATGGCAACAATTTTAGAAGGGTGTCGTCATAATAAGGTTCAACACTTAGTTTACGCTTCATCTAGTTCGGTTTATGGCATGAACGAAAAGATGCCTTTTTCAACAGAAGATGCAGTTGACCATCCAGTGTCACTTTATGCAGCAACGAAAAAAGCAAATGAGTTAATGGCGCATAGTTATAGCCATTTATACAATTTACCTACAACGGGTTTACGCTTCTTTACTGTCTATGGTCCATGGGGACGTCCTGATATGGCACCATTTTTATTTACCGACGCTATTGTGAACGACAGAGAAATAAAAGTATTTAACCACGGTAAGATGAAACGCGATTTCACTTACATCGATGATATTGTTGAAGGAATTATTCGTATTCAAGATGTAGTGCCTCAGCAAGATTCAGAAAACTCTAACACTTCACCTTCATCAAGTAAGGCTCCTTATAAAGTATTCAATATTGGCAATAACGAACCTATTGCACTGATGACCTTTATTGAAGCAATTGAAAAAGCAGCCGGTAAAATAGCAGAGAAAAATTTTATGCCAATGCAGGCAGGTGACGTACCGGCTACTTTTGCAGATATTGATAGCCTTATTGACCAAATTAACTTCAAGCCAAGCATGGCTATAGACAAAGGTATCGATAATTTTGTCCAATGGTTCATTTCTTATTACGAAATAGCAAAGAAAAAGTGAGCTTACTTATGAATATTTTTGAAGTGGATAAGGTTAATGTTGGTGGTATTCCAACAGCTTGTATAGATCGAAAAGAACTCGCAAACTTGATAGGTGAACATTGTGTTAATAACAAAAATGAAGAAATAAAAAAATCGATTGTTATTTTTAGTAATAATGGACATGCTATTTCAATAGCTAATACTAGCAGTGAAGCAATGAAGTTGTTATTACAAGCTGATTTAATTCATGCAGATGGTCAAAGTGTAGTAACGTTTTCCAAGTGGGTAAAGGGCCGTAATATTCCGGAAAGAACTGCAACTACAGATATGATTCATGATATCCCTAACTATTTTGAATCCAATATAAATCATTTTCTTTTAGGTTGTGAAAACGATATTGTTGAAAACGCTTGTAAGTTAATGAGTAAACGATATAAAAACTTTAAGATATCAGGGTTTAATGATGGTTTTTTTAGCATTGAGGAGGAAGATGAGATTATTGACAAGATAAATTCCTCTAGAGTCGATGTTCTATGGGTAGGCTTGGGTAAACCAAAAGAACAAGAGTTTTGTATTAGAAATAAAGAAAAATTAAATGTTTCTGTAATAATTACATGCGGTGGCTGTTACAATTATATAACAAATGACTATCCTAGAGCTCCAGTTTGGATGCAAAAAATTGGATTTGAGTGGTTACACCGCATGTCAACTAACCCAAGAAAATTATTTTATCGATATTTAACAACAAACCCTCATGCAGTATATTGCGTGATAAAAAATGAAATTATTTTTATGAAAAATAAAAACAACTCCAATATAAATGGTTTTTAATTTTCCCTGCTAAATCTTATGCACTTTATTTTTTACTCAGATGTATGATTTTAAATAGCATAGGTTTATAAATTTATGAAATAAAATAATAAGTAAATCAGTGCAAACGATTAGTTTTAAATTAATTTTTTTTGTTAATTTTGATCAATGTTATGGTTATCGAAAATGCTATGAATATACAATTTGTGTTAAAGAATTTCTCTACATTTGGCGGAGTTGAACGAATACAATATAACTTGGCTAAGAAGTTTAAAAATGATGGCCATAATGTCAGTTTTTATATTCTTAATGGAGATTCGGTTGCTTTAGATACTAGTCATGAATTTATAATTCATAAAGGTAGTAAATCCGGCTTCATTACTTTCTTGTTTGAGATTATTAAACTAAGAAATAATATATATAAAAATAGAATTGATGTTGTAATAGCCGCAAAAGAACAGGCTAATATAGCAGCTTTTTTTGCTACAATATTTACTAAAGTTAGTACAATATATACACGGCATTCAGCACTAAATGTATCAGAACAAAGAATAAATGAACGTTCAGTATTATTAATTTATAGTTTACTGACCCTTAGTAAAGGCAAAGTTGTAACAGTGTCTCATGACCTTAAGTATTCACTTTTAAAATCTTTACCATGGGGGAAAGATAAGATCCATGTTTGTCCAAATCCAGTGTTGACAGAGTCGATTTATCTAAAATCACTGCAGCCAATTACAGATTTTAAATTACCCTTATCTTATATTTGTTCTGTAGGTAGATTAACAAGAACAAAAGGGTTTGATGTTTTAATCCAAGCATATAAACAATGTATAACAAAAGAGTTAAATTTTCCCGATTTAGTTATTGCTGGCAGTGGCGAAGAATATGCCTCTTTAGTGAAATTGACTCAAGAATTGAATGTTGCTGATAAGGTACACTTTTTAGGCCATATTGATAATCCCTATGTATTAATGAAAAATAGCTCAGGTTTTGTACTTAGCTCCCGTAATGAAGGTCTACCAACAGTGTTGATTGAAGCTATTGCTCTTGGAACCAATGTCGTTTCTACAGATTGTCTCACTGGTCCAAGAGAAATATTAGATGGAGGGCGAATAGGTAAATTAGTTCCTGTAGAAGATGTTCGATCATTAGCAGAAGCGATGCTAACATTGCCATTACATAAATTAAGTGAGTCTGAAATCCGGGAGATGGATCGATATTCATTAGAACAATCAGCTATCGCTTATTTTAAATTATTTACTAAAAAGAGTCATTAATGAAAGTAGCTATAGTTATCCATGATTTAAAGGGTGGAGGAGCAGAGAAAATGATGATGCGTTTAGCTAATGCTATAAGTAAGCAACATCATGAAGTTGACTTGGTATTATTAACCAATGGTGGTACCAATAAAGATCTTTTAGATAACGGAGTAAATTTAATAGAGCTGAACTCTTTACGCACAGTAAGTTCTGTCCCTAGATTACGTCAATATCTAAAAATTAATAGTCCGGATAGGGTGCTGTCAGCCCTTACCCATGTCAATGTAATAACATTTATTGCTTGTTTATCTCTCGGTTGGTTAAGCCGTTTGCATTGTAGTGAGAGAAATGCGTTTTCTTTCGACAAAGATGTAAATAAAAGCCCTTTAATTAAATTTGCATACTTTTTGGCTCCATTCCTATATCGTATTAGTCCGAACCCGGTTATTGCGGTATCTCTGGGAGTCGCACTTGACCTGATTGAAACTACAGTCGTTTGTCCTAAAAATGTGATTAATTTACCTAATCCCACTTTGAATGATAACTACAAAACGCACATTTTCTTGGCCCCGAGTCATCCTTGGTTATCAGATAAAACTAAACCCGTCATTGTAGGTTTAGGCCGACTTGCACAGCAAAAGGGTTTCTCCGATCTGATAAACGCATTCGCATTAGTAAGGGAGAAAATAGATTCTCGTCTAATTATCTTCGGAGAAGGTGAATTACGTATAAAATTGCAGACTCAAATCGATAATCTAGGATTAACTGATAGTGTTAGTTTGTTCGGTTACGTTAGGGCTCCAATGGATGAGGTTCACAGTGCTGATGTTTTCGTACTGTCTTCACTATTTGAGGGCAGTCCAAATGCTTTGGTAGAAGCTATGGCTTCGCGATGCAAGGTTGTTTCAACACGATGTCCTTGTGGACCAGATGAAATTCTAATTCAAGGTGCGCTAGGTATATTAGTGCCTGTTAAGTCACCTAATAAGCTCGCTGAAGCTATAATTTGTAGCCTACTTGATGCAGACTACGATTTTGAAAATCAACTTGATAAAATTGAGCGCTTTACTGCTAATAACTCAGCTAGTGCGTATTTAAGTGCTATGGGAATCCATGGTGTTTAAATTTAATTTGCAAATAAAAGTGAGTACAATTATGACTGTACTCCTTATATTTGGTTTTCTATATTATTTTAAAGTGCTAAATTTTATTTATGGTTTTATATTCTCAAGTGACCAAAGTTTGCTTGATGCATCACTTGAAGGGAATCCCGTAAATAAATTTTCTGGTTCAATTGTTATTCTCCTTGTTATTTTTTGTTTATATTACAATAAAGTAATACAAACTGCTACATTCTGGCGGCAAACTTATCTCATGTGGATATTGCCTTTATTTTGTTTCTTGTCCATTATTTGGTCGGTAGAACCTTTATATACTTTTAAACGTAGCATAGCTATTTTAGCCGTTTTCTTATTTGCTCTTCATTTAGTAACTTTCTATAAAAGTATAGATTTATTACGGTTTATTGGTTATGTGATAGGTATGTGTGCAACAGTTGGGTTACTAATAGCGCTAATTAGCCCATCTGCTGTCTTTATTGAGGGGGGGATTCGGGGGGGCGCATTTGTTGGGATTTTGTCAGATAAAAATGCAGGAGCAAGGGCTTATGCAATAGGATTAACAATTCTTTTTCCATATTTTATTAATAAAGATATAAAATCCACATTGTTAATAATTCCAACATTTATTGCACTTTGCTTATCTCAGTCAGCTTCTGGTATTGCTTTAGCTGGAATAGGTATTGCTACTGTGCTTTTTTTTAGTATATATCCTTATGAACGTAATAGTCAAAATATACTCCGGCAAATCATCTTTTCTTTTTTATTATTTATTATAATTGGTTTGTTTATTTATTTAGCTAAAGAGATAGCTTTTTATATTCTTGAAAGAGACTCCGACTTAACGGATCGGAAATTAATTTGGGAAATAATACAACCTTATGTAGATAGTAAATCGATGTTAGGATACGGTTTCGGTGCTTTTTGGACTAGCATTAGCGCACAAGATTTTATTGATAGATGGGGTTTTATAGGGAATGCGCATAACGGATATATTGAAACAAAGCTTGATGGTGGGATTGTTTTTTTAATATTAACTACCTCTTTGATTTTTTATTCCGCGATTAAGTCTTTTATTAGAATCCCTTTTGAATCTATAGCTAGAGAATCTAGTGTTTCATTCGCTATTATTGTCATCGTCTTGGTGGCAAACACAATAGGCTATGTTATTCCAAACTATCGTGCGCTAGATTTTTTTATTCTATTAGTAGTTATGTTTTCTTCTATTTCCTTTAAAGGTAACTAAAATTAATATATTAAATAATAATCTAACTGTAGCTGTAGTCATACCAATGTATAACTCTCAACATACAATAGTTCGCGCTTTGGAATCTATTGAAGTTCAGAGTGTTTTACCTGAGGTTGTCATTATTATTGATGATGGTTCAAAGGACCAATCAATTAGTGTTGTACAGGCGTACAAGCGTGATTCATCGCTAAATATAAAGATTTTGACACAAAATAATTCTGGTCCATCTTCAGCTAGAAATAAAGGAATAAATGCAGCGTCTGAATTTTTAATTTCTTTTTTAGATGCTGATGATGAATGGCATCCTCTTAAAATTGAGAAACAGTTAGAGTTTTTTTTGAAAAAAAGTCAAACATCACAAGTTGGGTTGGTTGAATGTTATATGACGGATGTTTGCGGAGACATTGAAATCAAGCGAAATACTCCAACACTTTCTGGACATCATTTTCCTGACTTTATATCCTCTAATGTGATTAAAGGAACGCCTTGTGTAATGGTTCCTAAACATATTTTAGAATCTTATGGTGGCTTTGATGAATCATTACGTTTTTCCGAAGATCGTATGCTTTGGAGCCTTATAGCTGCTGATTATGAAATATTTACCGTACCTGAATTTTTGGTTATACGCCACTTTGGTTATGAAGGAAATATCACAAATAATCCTGCCAAAAATTATAAATATAAAAAAGAGTTTATCAAAAAATTTATATCTCAATTTTCGAAAATTCTAAGTAAAAAAGACATAATTGAATTTAAGCTATCAAATATGTATGATTTTATGACCGTTTTTTATAAGAAAAAGGATTATCATAATTGTGTTGAATGCTATACAGATATGATAAGTACTTCATATTCTACATTATATTATAAACGGTTTTACCCGCTTATTAAATTTTTGGTTTCGTATGTTATGACTGTTATTAAAAGTGAGAAGTAATGTGAGTTTTTTTCCTTCTATATTTTGGATTTTCTTTGATAAAATATTCTTAATTTTACTGTCTACATTCTCTTTTTTTATTTTTGCTATTTACTTAGAACCTAGTGAGTTAGGTAAAGGTGTTATGTTTATAGCGATCCCTGGGTTAATTGCAGGGCTTTTCTCTGGAATGATAGAGTCTCCTTTAGTCAGTAAGGATATAATTGAAGATGGTGAATATTCAACGGTATTATGGTTCTCAGCTATATTATCAATTGTATTATTTATTTTTGTAATTGTTATAGGTTATGTTTTATTAGAAAATGAAAATGATCTTTTTTTGTTAGGTATAGCAACTAGCACAATTATTTTTATTCTAATAAGTAGACCATTTTTAGCTAAGCTACGAAGGGATAATAATTTTAAAAGTATAGCATTACGTGCTTTTTTAGGGAAATGCATCGGTTTCATCGGCGGTGTAAGTCTTGCTATTAAAGGTTACGGTGAGTTATCAATTGTAATACAATTTGTGTTGCAAGAATTTGTTAGCCTTTGTGTTATGGCATTTACTATGCGTTCAATTATTAGTTTTTCTTTCAGCAGTAAGTTATTATCTAATACACTTAGAATGGGGCGTTACTTATCTATTTCTGCCTTAAGTAATAGTGTTATGAATAATGGTCTTCCATTAGTTTTAGGTACAGTTTCAGGTACTGAGTCTGTAGGCTTATTTAATTTTTCAAATCGAATAGTTGCACTGCCAAGAGATGCGATATTTAATGGAATAAATAGTTATGCTTTACCAAGCTTTGCTAGGGTACAGAGCGATATTATGGTACTCGAAAAAAGATTTTCAGATTCAAATCGTTTATCCTCTCTACTAGTTTTTCCTGTGTTTTCCGGTTTGGCGATTACCGCACCTCTTATTATTAATACTATATTTGGCGATAAATGGACGGATTCAATTATCTATCTACAGTATCTTGCCTTGATTGCAATAGTTAGATCGTTATATTTATTTCATTCATCCTTATTTCTTGTACTGAAAATCCCTAATATTATAACAAAAAAAGAATTCTTTTCATCGATAATAGGATTATCGCTTGTATTTTTATTTGGACGGGATTATGGGCCTGGAGCAGGCGTGTTAGCTACTGGTTTTTATACATTTACATGCTTTTTATGGAATATATCAGCGATAAAAAAAGCCATCTCATATCCAACTACAAAGTTCATAGGAGACATTTTTCCTGCTTTTTGTCTGAGCATTACAATGGTATTTGTAGTTTACTGGGTAGAAAATTCTTTATTTTATTTTGATAATAATATTAAACTTATTATGAGTATTTTATCTGGAATAATAGTTTACTCAATCGGTATACTTTTTTTTGAAAACAAGAGAGTGGGCCCAATTTTTCGTCGGAGGTGTAAAAAATAATGAAAACGATAATCTCTTATTATCCTAATTAACCAACAGGTATCGGTGGTAGAAAAACGTTAGTTCGTTTACTTCAATCTGTAGCAAGAAAAATTTATTAATTTTATTGAATATTTTATATGCTTTTGGAGCTAATGATTATAAAATTTCTAAAGTTGATGATTTTTATGTAGAAACACCCGAATTCAGATAATAACCGCGGCACTCTAAATTGAGGCGTAAAATAAGCTAACTGCTGAAAGTGGTAGGCTTTATCTCGCTAAAGATAAAAGAGTATCACTATGGGCTATCAGCAGTTGACTGAGGGAAGAAGATATCAGATTTTAGCCCTTTTACACTAAGTTATTTCGATTGCTTTGATTGCAAAGTAAGCGGTCAATTAACCCCACATACCAATAAAAATCAGCTTTT
>TARA_R110002167_G_scaffold128655_2_pt1 | contig 22909 bp, 20 predicted proteins | sample TARA_R110002167 | Tara Oceans TARA_R110002167 (sample SAMEA4398238) | marine metagenome | biome: Polar Biome; feature: [MES] marine water layer (ENVO:01000295) within the mesopelagic zone...; material: water (ENVO:00002006), including particulate matter (ENVO:01000060) such...
CGATAAACGGGGGCGTATTACCTTCTCATTACCAGCGATTACTTGCTGCGGGTCGCTGCTCTGGATGTTCGAGACGGTAATGAAGTAGGGAAGAATCTGACCCTCAGCGTCGATCAGATGAAAATACTTCTGGTGCTCTTTCATCGACGAGATCAGTGCTTCGGCGGGCACATCCAGAAAACGTTTCTCAAACCGCCCGGCCAGGGCTACCGGCCATTCGACCAGCCCGGTAACCTCGTCGAGCAGAGCCGGATCGATAATCGCCTGGGCGTTAATGCTACTGGCAGCCGCTTTGACCTGCTGCTCGATTGCGGTGCGGCGCTTTACGAAGTCAGCGATGACATGACCGGTATTTGCCAATGCCGCTTCGTAATCGCCGGGTGCAATCAGTTTGATCGCGCGGTTGTAATGGAAGCGATGGCCAAAGGTGTTGCGACCAGATTTGACGCCGAGGATTTCCGCCTCGATCACGTCCTCGCCAAACAGCATCACACAGGAGTGCACCGGGCGAACAAACTCAGTGCGGCTCGATCCCCAGCGCATCCGCTTAGGGATCGGCAGTTTGGCCAGTGCCTGGGTGACAATATCGGGTATGAGCGCGCGGGTTGTCTGGCCCTGCTGCAGGGCGCGGAACTGGTAATACTGGCCTTTATCAGTATCGATGATGTCGAGTTGATCAACGCAAACCGAGCAGGAGCGGGCGAACCCGGCGATCGCTTTTTCAGGTGCTTTGGTCGAAGGGCCGCGTTTCTCCAGTTCCCGGTCAGCCTGGCTCGGTGCAAGGCTGCGGATGATGACCGCCAGACGTCGCGGTGTGGCTAATAACTGCGCGCTATCATAGCTGAGCTCTGCCTCTTTCAATCCCTGTTCGATGCCGCTGCCGAACGCCTCTGAAAGCGCCTTGAGCGATTTTGGCGGTAGCTCTTCGGTGCCGATTTCGACCAGAAAATCCTGGTTGTTGATGGTGAATTCGGTCATCAGTTTTTCTCCGCTGTAGCAGCAAGCAGTTCGTCACGCAGGGCTTTATCGGCCAAAGGAAAGCCCTTGGCTTTTCGGGCTTCGTAATAGGTTTCGCAGACCGCGCGGGCCAGGGTCCGTACCCGCAGAATGTAGCGCTGGCGTTCGGTCACCGAGATAGCGTGGCGCGCGTCGAGCAGGTTGAAGGCGTGCGAGGCTTTCATCACCATCTCATAGGCGGGTAGCGCCAGTCCTTTTTCAACCAGACGGTGGCTCTCTTTCTCGTAGTTATCGAAACTGGCGAAGAGGAAATCGACATCGGCTTCTTCGAAGTTGTAGGTCGACATCTCGACTTCGTTCTGATGGAACACATCCCCGTAGGTGACTCGACCCTGGGGGCCGTCGGTCCAGACCAGGTCGTAGATGCTGTCGACGCCTTGCAGATACATGGCGATTCGCTCCAGGCCGTAGGTAATCTCGCCGGTAACGGGGTAGCACTCCAAGCCACCGACTTGCTGGAAATAGGTGAACTGGGTGACTTCCATCCCGTTCAGCCAGACCTCCCAGCCAAGTCCCCAGGCCCCCAAAGTGGGAGACTCCCAGTTGTCTTCGACAAAGCGGATATCGTGGACCAGGGGGTCGATGCCGAGCATCTGCAGCGAATCGAGATAGAGCTGCTGGATATTTGTTGGCGAGGGTTTCATCACCACCTGAAACTGGTAGTAATGCTGCAACCGGTTGGGGTTCTCACCATAACGACCATCGGTGGGACGGCGGCAGGGTTGGACATAGGCGGCGCTCCATTTTTCAGGGCCGACCGCACGCAGGGTGGTGGCGGGGTGGAAAGTCCCGGCGCCGACCTCCATATCCAGTGGCTGCACAAGCACACAGCCCTGTTGTGCCCAGTATTGCTGTAAGGCCAGGATCAGTCCCTGGAAAGTGCGGGTATCGGCTTTTATCGGCTCACTCACGTTATCTCACCATCTGAAGAAGTTTCAAGGCGTACTGGGGTTCGCTGGCATCTGCGGTTCGGAATTCAGCAGGATTAGGTACGCGCGGCCCCATCGATTAAAACCGCGAATTATACATCAAGCCGGTTGTTATTTGGGCAGATTAAAGGCCGTCATGACACTGGCTACTAGGTGCAAAAAGGATATCTTGAGCATGTATAGGTGAACTGGAGTCAGCGGTTGTTGCTTTTACAACGGCTTATTTACGTGCCACCAGATAGGCCTGATTGCGAAGTCCTAGGCTGAGATCGCCGCAACCTAACTCTTCGCGATAAGCCAGCGGTGTTAACTCCGCAAATAAACCTAAGAGCTCACCCTGCATCAGCAGGAACTCGGGATTGCTGGGACCTGAATCTAGGTGTTTGGCGCGGGTGAAGGTTTGGTAAAACAGCAGTCCCTGAGGTTTAAGCGCCGCTACAATCGACGGGCAAAGCGAGCGGTCAAGAAAGCTGCTGACACAGATAATATCGACACTGGCTGCGGTAAGAGGCTGGTGTTCTAAGTCTATGCAGCACGCTCTTAGGGGGAGTTGTTGCTGATCGGCCTGCTGCTGAAGCTTGGTGATGGCGACATCCGACAGATCCCAGGCTTGGGTATCGAGTCCGCAGCGTGCTAACAGCAGCGCATTGCCGCCCAATCCGCATGCCAGCTCCAGGGCGCTGCCCTGTTTGGGTAAGAGGTGAAGATTATCGGTAAGTACCCGAGCCGGTAGATTTGCCTGCTCTGCTTGCTGGTAACGCTTGTTCCATGCCTGCTGACGAGGGTGGAGCGGGTTAGCTAAGTCGTTATTATCCACGGCCTATCTCTCCGTACTGGCCTGCACTGAGCCTGAGTAGATCAGCCGGGCTGAGTTCGATTTCCAGGCCGCGTTTGCCGCCACTGACATACAGTGTAGCTAAATCGCGGGCGCGTCGATCCAGGATTAGCGGTAGCTGTTTTTTCTGCCCTAAAGGGCTGATCCCACCGAGTAGGTAGCCACTGGACCGTTGCGCTTCTTGAGGGTCTGCCATCGTCGCTTTTTTACACCCTAGTAGCGCGCCCATGGCTTTCAGATCAAGGCTGCAGCTGACAGGAACCACGCCCACAGCCAGCTGTTTGGGGTTGCCGTCTAGACTGACCAGCAAAGTTTTAAACACCCGCGAGGGGTCGACCCCGAGCGCATCAGCCGCCTCGCTGCCATAGGACTGGGTGCCGGGATCGTGCTGGTAGCTGTGGATCTGGTAGCTGATCTTAGCTTTCTTGACGCAGTTAACAGCAGGGGTCATCAGATCACCGGTAGTAGTTAACGCCGCCAGAAGGCAGGGGTAAAGAGGACCAGCAGGGTGAACACCTCGAGTCGACCCAGGAGCATAGAGAAGCAGAGGATCCATTTGGCGGTATCGCTTAGGTTGCCGTAATGGGCAGCCACATCGCCAAGTCCTGGGCCCAGGTTATTGAGGGTTGCACCCACCGCCGTCCAGGCGGTGACCTGATCCAAACCAGTGCCCAACAGGGCGACCAGCATGATTACGAACACGATCAGGTAAACCGAGAAAAACCCCCACACGGCCTCGGCGACCCGGTCTGGAATTGATCTGTTTCCCAGTTTGATCGGAATCACGGCGCTGGGGTGAAGTAATCGAGTAACCTCCCGCATCCCCTGTTTGAGGATGATCAGGACCCGGATCACTTTCATTCCGCCACCGGTTGACCCGGCGCAACCACCGGCAAAGGCGGCGATAAATAACACGAAGGGCAGCATCGTTGGCCATTGAGCGAAGCTGGCGGTAGCAAAGCCTGTGGTGGTGGCAATAGAGACCACCTGGAACAGGGCGTTTCGCAGTGCGCTGATACCGCTAAAGGTTTCAGTCAGCAGCAATACCAGGGTGCAGAAGACTGTAACCCCTAGGAGGATGTTCAGATAAAAGCGAAATTCTGGATCAGACCAGTAATGGAGCAAACTTCTGTTTTTCCAGGCGCTGAAATGCAGGGCAAAATTGACCGCGGAGATCATCATAAAGAAGATCGCTATCGCCTCGATAACCGGGCTGTTGAAGTAGCCCATGCTGTCGTCATGGGTGGAGAAGCCACCAATCGCTACCGTCGAAAAGCTATGACAGATCGCATCGAAGGGGGTCATTCCTGCCAGCCAGTAGCCCAGCGCGCAGGCAATTGTCAGCGACAGATAAATATACCAGAGTGCCTTGGCGGTCTCGGTAATCCGTGGCGTTAACTTGGAATCCTTGACCGGTCCTGGAGTTTCCGCTCGGTACAGCTGCATGCCACCGATCCCCAGCATCGGCAGAATTGCGACCGCCAGGACAATGATCCCCATGCCGCCGAACCACTGCAGTTGTTGCCGATACCAGAGAATGGATTTGGGTAACAGATCGATGCCGGTGATCACCGTAGCGCCGGTAGTGGTTAGTCCGGACATCGATTCAAATACCGCATCGACAACTGATAAGTGTGGGGTCGCAGAGATGATCAGTGGAATTGAACCGAACAGCCCCAGTACCGTCCAAAACAGTACCGTGATCAGGAAGCCATCGCGGGTACGCAGATCATGGCGGACCTTATAGAAGGGCAGCCAAGTGATGAAACCGGTGACCAGGGTGATTCCGAAGGCAATCAGAAAGGGTAGCGAGGCGCCATCAACATAGATCAGCGAAACGGCCACAGGGGGCAGCATGCTGAAGCTGAAGAGCATCATCAGGATGCCAAGAATGCGCAATATGACGCGAAAATGCATGTTCGGCAGCGCTCCTTGGCAGACTTAGAAAAAGGTGAGGCCGACTTGGAATAGCCGTTCCACATCCGCGATGCGGCGCTTGTCGATCAGGAACAGGATCACGTGATCACCGTTTTCAACCACCACATCATCGTGCGCGATCAGTACCTGGTCGTTACGCACGATGGCGCCGATGGTTGTCCCTGAGGGAAGGTCGATATCCTCGATGGCGCGGCCGACAACTTTGGAGGTGCGCTTGTCGCCGTGGGCAATCGCCTCCATCGCTTCGGCAGCGCCTCGGCGAAGCGAGTGAACGTTGACAACGTCGCCGCGTCTGACATGGGTCAGAAGACTGCCGATCGTCGCTTGCTGGGGTGAAATCGCAATGTCGATCACGCCACCCTGTACCAGATCGACATAAGCGGGGTTGTTGATCAGCGTCATCACGGTTCTGGCCCCTAGTCGTTTGGCCAGCATCGAGGCCATGATATTGGCTTCGTCATCGTTGGTCAGGGCGCAGAATACATCGGTACCTTCGATGTTTTCTTCCAGTAACAGCTCCTGATCAGAGGCATTGCCCTGGAGCACGATGGTGTTCTCCAGCTCATTGGCGAGGGTGGTGCAGCGCTTGAGATTACGCTCGAGGATTTTGACCTGAAAATTGTTTTCCAGACTCCGGGCAAGGCCTGCACCTATGTTGCCACCGCCAGCGATGATGATTCGTCGGTAAGGTCTGTCGAGTCGGCGCAATTCGCTCATAACCGACATGATGTCTTTACGCGCAGCGATGAAAAACACCTCGTCGTCGGCTTCGATAATCGTATCGCCCTGGGGAATGATCGGGCTCCCTTTACGGAAGATTGCGGCCACCCGGGTCTCGACTTTGGGCATATGGGTGCGCAGAAAAGCGATCTCGTGGCCAACCAGCGGCCCGCCATAAAATGCCTTTACCGCGACCAGTTGCGCCCTGCCGTCGGCAAAGTCGAGTACCTGGAGCGCACCGGGGTGCTGAATCAATCGCTTGATATGTTGGGTAACCAGTTGTTCGGGGCTGATCAAGACGTTGATCGGGATGGCCTTGTCGGAAAATAGCCGGTCTTTTTGGGCCAGAAAATCATGACCGCGAATTCGGCCGATACGGGTCGGGGTATGGAAGATCGAGTAGGCCACCTGACAAGCCACCATGTTGACGGTGTCTGAGTTGGTGACCGCGATCAGCATATCAGCATCTTCGCCACCGGCCTGTTGAAGTATATCCGGCGAGGCGCCTTGGCCTTCGAGGGTACGGATATCGAGCCGATCCTGGAGTTCGCGCAGCCGCGCACCATCGGTGTCGATGATGGTGATGTCATTGGCTTCGTTGGCGAGATTCTCTGCCAGGGTAGCACCGACCTGGCCGGCGCCCAGAATAATGATCTTCATCGTTTAGAGGCCGTCCTGGTCGTGAATAGCCGGGCTATCCGTTGTCTTGGTCGGCGCCGCCTTGGTAAGTTCAGTCTTGGTCAGAGCGGCCTTGTTCAGAACGGCCTTGTTCAGAACGGCATAGTAGAAACCGTCGTGTCCACCTGGCTGGGGGAAGAGTTGTCGCCCCGCCGGGCGTGCTAGCCCCCAGCGGGCCTCGATCGGCAACTCACTGGCATCGGCTTGCTGGGCCAAAAAGGCTGAAATAACCCGCTCATTCTCTTCAGGTAACACCGAGCAGGTGGCATACACCAGCCGTCCTCCCGGTTTTAACATCGGCCACAGATTGGCGAGGATCCGCCCCTGCAGCTGTGCCAGGGTCGTTATGTCCTCGGGGCGGCGGAGAAGTTTAATGTCGGGATTACGCCGGATCACCCCAGTGGCCGAGCAGGGCGCATCCAGGAGGATTCGATCAAATTGCTCAGCATCCCACCAGTCGTCGCTAGCTGCGTCTGCCGCCAGCAATTGACAGCTCAGGTTGAGCCGGTCTAGATTCTGTTGCACCCGCGCCAGTCGCGTATCGCTAATATCCAGCGCCAGACACCGCGCCAACTCGGGCTGGCGTTCGAGCAGGTGGCAGGTCTTGCCTCCTGGGGCGGCGCAGGCATCGAGAATCCGCTCGCCAGCGGCGGCTTCAAGCAACCCTGCGGCCAGTTGCGCGGCTTCATCCTGAACGCTGACGAGCCCCTGAGAAAAGCCGGGCAGCTGCAGTACATCGACAGCCTGGGTGAGGGTAATGCCATCTTCTGAAAACGGGCAGAGGGAGAAGAGGATGCCCGCTTGCTGAAGCTGTTCACTGTAGCCCTGGCGGGTGACCCGGCCCTGGTTAACGCGCAGCGTCATCGGCGCCTGCTGATTATTCTGGGCCAGAATATCTTCTGCCTGTTGCGGCCAGGCTTTATACAGTTTGCCGATCAGCCAGGCGGGGTGGGCGTGCTGGTATTCGGGTTGGCGGCTCAGGGCGTCCGCCAGCTCTGATTGGCGTCGCTGGAAATTGCGCAGGATGCCGTTGATTAGCCCTTTCGCCCAAGGCTTTTTGAGTTTCGCGGTGACCTGAACGGTTTCGCTGATGGCGGCATGGGCCGGAATCCTAGTGTAGCCCAGCTGGTACAGACCGAGCAGGATCAGCGCCTGTATATCCAGATCCTTGCGCTTAAGCGGCTTGGGCATCAGCTCGGCGGCGATCAGCTGCAGTCGAGGCATAAATCTCAGCGTGCCGTAACAGAGCTCGCGCAGCAATGGGTGTTCATGTTCAGCCAGATTCTCAAGCTGCGGCGGCAGTGTCGAGGCAAGGGATCCATCCTGTTTCAGAATCGGGCTGAGGGCGCGTACCGCCTGTAGGCGGACACTCATAAGGGCTCGGCGCTGAAACGATTGCCGGGACGGAACAGATCTTGACGTGACTTGAGCAACTCCGAAACCGCTAGCTGGCGGCCGCCGGGTAGCTGTAGGTGGGTCAGTTGCAAGATCCCCGAACCTGTTGCTACCAGCAGGCCCTGGTTGTCTGCGCCGATAATACTGCCAGCCGACTGCTCGGCGACGCCCGGATGCAGTACGGCATTCCAGATCCCGACCCGCTGGCCATTGAGGTAGCTGAAGGCGACCCGGGTTGGGCTTAGTCCGCGAATCTGGCGACAGAGCGCCGTTGCGTTGCGGCCCCAGTCCAGCTCGCGGTCTGCTTTGAGCAGTTTGTGGGCATAGTTTGCTTGCTCAGGGTCCTGCGCGGTTGCGATCGCGCTACCCTCGGCCAGTTGCTCGAGGGTCTGTAATAGTGCCTTGGTGCCCAACCCCTGAAGCCGGTCGTGCAGTTTTCCGCCGGTATCATCCGCTTTGATCGGACAGCGCAGGATCGTCAGCATCGCCCCAGTATCCAGCCCTTCATCCATCTGCATGATGGTGACCCCGGTTTCGGTATCTCCGGCCATCAGGGCGCGCTCTATGGGGGCGGCTCCGCGCCAGCGAGGCAGCAGCGAGGCATGGATATTGATGCAGCCGAGCCGGGGGATATCGAGTACGGCTTTGGGTAGCAGCAGTCCGTAGGCGACCACGACCATCAAGTCTGCTTTAAAAGCGGCCAGTTGTTGCTGCTCCGGTGCACTTTTAAGGCTCTCGGGTTGGTAGACGACAATGCCGCTCTCATGCGCCAGTTGTTTGACCGGGCTGGGAAGCAGTTTTTTTCCTCGCCCTGAGGGTCGGTCGGGCTGGGTGTAGACGGCGACGACCTGGTGTCGGCTATTGATCAGAGCTTCGAGGTTGGCAGCCGCAAACTCGGGTGTGCCAGCAAAAATGATGCGCAGTGGCGAATCTGACATGCTAAGGCCTTATCTCAAACAGGCTAGGTGGATAGGGTGCCTGGGATGTTTTCGATTATCAGGCCAGCTCTTCCTGACGGTGTTTCTTCTCGAGCTTCTTGCGAATGCGATTACGCTTTAGCGGTGATACATAATCGACAAACAGCTTACCTTCGAGGTGATCCAGCTCATGTTGAATGCAGACGGCTAACAGATCCTTGGCCTCGAGTGTGAAGGGCACGCCATCACGCCCCAGGGCTTTGACGAGGATGTGATTGGCACGCTCGACGGTCTCGTAATAGCCCGGTACAGAGAGGCAGCCTTCCTCAGACTGCTCACGCTCATCGTCGAGAATCTCGATCTCCGGGTTGATTAATACCAACCCTTCGCTGCGATCCTCGCTCAGATCGAGGACGACCAAGCGCTGATGGACGTTGACCTGGGTTGCCGCCAAACCGATGCCTGGGGCGGCGTACATGGTTTCAAACATGTCGTCTATCAGCGTTAGAAGCTTGGCATCAATGCTTGTAACGGCTACAGCACGGGTGCGCAAGCGAGGGTCTGGAAACTCAAGAATATCTAGTAAGGCCATAATAAAACAACGGATTAAAAGCGAATAAAGGGGGGTAGATCTGCGCCGATTGAGGCGTAAAGGCTATTATACTGTTTACTTCTGTACATTCCATAGCAAGAATACAGGGTTAAGCAGTGCGTCCGGAGGCCTTTGTGGTCTTTTGCCTAGAATAATCGATGGATTATTCTAGGCTGTAGCCGGTTTGTTTTTGGCCGATACCCTGAAACCTTATGCTGGGTTTCACCCAAGATCTGTCTAAAAGGGATTTACTATGAGAAAACTGTTGTTCGCCATCGCTGCATCCCTGCTGGTTATGACCAGTGCTTGGGCGGATCGCATCGAGCTGGCTGATAGCCATCCCGATCAGCATGTTGTGGTTAAGGGCGATACCCTGTGGGACATCTCTGCGCAGTTTCTCAAGAGCCCCTGGCTCTGGCCAAAGGTCTGGAGTGTTAACCCCCAGATCGATAACCCCCATCTGATCTATCCCGGCGATATTATTTATCTGGTCTATGTCGACGGTCAGCCGCAACTAAGGCTCAAGCGTGGCCCTCGCAAGCTGTCCCCCGGGATTCGCCGCACCCCCTTGGCGCAGGCGATCCCCGCCATCCCGTTGCAGGATATCAAGAGTTTTCTCTCCGATAGCCTGATTATGGATCGCGAATCTCTAGAAGCGGCGCCTTATGTGATTGCGGGTGTCAACGAGCGGATCGTATCCGGTGCTGGTGACAAGGTTTATGCGCGCGGTGTGCTGAGCGACGAAGAGCAGGGCCAGCAGTTTTTTGGTATCTATCGCCCCTCCCGTGTTTATACCGATCCGGAAACGAATGAAGTGCTGGGCTTTGAATCCCAGAGTATAGGTAACGGCTATCTGCAAGCGTTGGATGCTGATGTGCTGACGCTGAAGCTAAAGCACACCTCGCAGGAGGTCCGAATCATGGACCGGGTAATGCCAACGCCCGAAGCGGCGATTCAATCGGTGTTCCATCCTTCGGCAACCGATGAGCCGATCAAAGGGCGTATTCTTTCGGTGCTAAAAGGTGTGGATAAAATCGGCCAGTTTGATGTAATCGCTATCAATAAGGGTAAGCGAGAAGGGATTAAAGCAGGCAACGTCTTCTACGTTTATAAGCAGGGCGAGACCGTGGTTGACCCCGTGACCAAAGAGCCTATTAGCCTACCTGCCGAGCGCGCCGGTCTGGTGATGGTCTTTAATGTATTCGAGAAGCTCAGCTACGCGCTGGTGATGCGGGCTGAAAACAGTCTGGCGGTTATGGATGAGATTCGCTCGCCACGATAACCTCTCCTCTCCGGTTAAACAGCTTTGAGTAAACCGCAGTTGATCAAGGATGATCTATGCTTCCAACCTCTCTACAGATGCAACCGCAGCAGTACTACTGGCTGCGGCTGAACCAGATCCCCGGCTTAGGTCCAGTCAGGCTTAAGCAGCTCTGGCAGCGGTTTGGCACGGCCGAGGCGATTCTGAATGCCCCTTCCCAATGCCTGGCCGAACTTGGAATGCGCCGTTCGATCATCGATGCGCTGATGGGATCTGCTGTTCCAGCATCCTCAACATCTTCTGCCCTTAGTATCACGACTATTGAGGCTATAGATCTCTGGCTGACCGATCCGCAGCATCATCTGCTAACCCTGGAGGATCCGGGTTACCCCGAAGCGCTCCGGCAGATCGCCGATCCGCCGCCGTTGCTGTATCTCCTGGGTGATGCAGAGCTGTTGAATCTGCCTCAGATTGCCCTGGTGGGGAGTCGTAATGCCACCGCCCAGGGGCTGGAGAACAGTTATGCCTATAGCCGTTATCTGTCGGCGCATGGACTGATCCCCACCAGTGGCCTGGCGCTGGGTATCGATGCGGCGGCGCATGCCGGTGGCTTGGATGGGCTCGGGCTAACGGTGGCGGTCTTGGGAACGGGCGTGGATCGGGTCTATCCCGCTCGGCATCAACGATTGGCACAGCAGATTGTTGAACAGGGGGGCGTGTTGGCCTCAGAGCTGGGGTTGGGAACGCCACCGATGGCGCAAAACTTCCCTAAGCGTAACCGCATTATCAGTGCCTTGAGTCTGGGGGTCGTGGTTGTGGAGGCTGCCTTGAAAAGTGGTTCGCTGATTACCGCAAGGCAGGCGCTGGAGCAGGGGCGAGAGGTCTTTGCCCTGCCAGGTTCGATCCATAATCCGCTGAGTAAGGGGTGCCATAGCTTGATCCGCCAAGGGGCCCTGTTGGTCGATTCGGCGGAGCAGGTCCTTCAGGAGTTGGCACCGCAGCTCGCCTGTTTCGATGTTAGCGGATTACCTGCTGCTACAGGGGTTAGGGTAATAGGGGCGACAAACGAGCGTTCTGAGGCCAATGATCAGGCGTTATCAAGGCTGTCTACCACCGAGAAGAAGCTGTTGCAGGCAACGGGTTACGAAACGACCTCGCTGGACCGGCTGGTGCTGCGCTCAGGGCTGTCGATCGCGCAGGTGCAAACAGAGCTTCTGTCTCTAGAGCTGGACGGTTGGGTTACGGCGGTAGCAGGAGGCTATCAGCGCAGCGCTCGCTGAGAACAGCAATCGATGAAAAGCCCTCACTTGAAAGCGTTGCCTGACTAAGGTAGCTTTCCGCCCTTAGATTTTGTTCCTCCTTCTTTTGCCATGCAGAGGTCTTTTATGTCCAAGCCATTTATCGCGATCCTTATGGGTTCAGATTCCGATCTTCCTATCATGGAAGCGTCAACGGCAGTATTGAAGCAGCTGGATATCCCCTTTGAAATGAAAATTTCTTCGGCACATCGCACCCCTGTGGCAACCCACGACTATGTAGTGGATGCGGACAAGCGGGGCTGTGTGGCCTTTATCTGTGCGGCGGGGATGGCTGCGCACCTGGCCGGTGCTGTCGCTGCGAATACCCTCAAGCCGGTGATTGGGGTGCCGATCAACTCATCCTTGGATGGCTTAGATGCGCTGCTGGCAACCGTGCAGATGCCGGGTGGCATTCCGGTAGCGACTGTGGCCATTGGTAAAGCAGGTGCTAAGAATGCAGCTTACCTGGCAGCCCAGATCATGGCGACCGCCGATCCGGCCCTAGCACAGCGATTAATTGCCGAGCGTCGTGCCAATACCGACGAGGTCCTGGCTAAGGACCGGGCGCTGCAAGAACGTTTGGCCAACAGCTGATTAACGGGTTTTGATCAACCACTGGCAGCTTAAGCAAGCTGTCTCCGCCCTGCATCAGGGCGGAGTGATCGGTTATCCAACCGAGGCAGTTTGGGGCTTGGGTTGTGATCCTTTTCAGGCTGAGGCTGTTGAGCGCTTGCTGCGGTTAAAACAGCGCCCGGTGGAGAAAGGTTTGATCCTAGTCGCTGCCAGCATGGAGCAACTGCAGCCCTTGTTGCGCGCACTAAGCCGTGCCCAGCGAGCTGAGCTGGAACTGAGCTGGCCAGGTCCCACCACTTGGTTAGTGCCTGATCCGGATGGCCTTATTCCTCCGTGGATAAAAGGCCAACACACAAGCGTTGCGGTGAGAGTGAGTGCTCACAACCAAGTTGCTACGCTGTGCAAGGCCTTCGGTGGGCCGCTGGTGTCGACCTCGGCCAATCTGGCTGGAATAGAGGCTGCACGTAGCGCGATCGAAGTCAGGCAGGCGTTCGGGCATCAGCTCGACTTTTTACTCCCGGGGACGCTGGGTGGACAGGAGCATCCCTCGGTAATTCGTGATTTAAGCAGTGGCAGAGTGTTGCGCTGAAGTAGATTCGAGCCCTAGCCGCAATTTATAACGGATTATTCGCCCATAACTATTCGTCCATAATTATTCATCCATAACTATTCATCCATAATTACACATACACCATTACAGGAGTGCCTAGATGGCTGCCGTCGATATTCAACCCGTGGTGGAATTCATGCAGCAGCTGCAGGATCAGATCTGTAGCCAGCTGGAGGCTGTCGATGCTAAGGCGACCTTTCAGCAAGAAAGCTGGGACAAACCCAGCGGCGGCGGTGGTCGTTCGCGGATGATGACCGAAGGTGCGGTGTTCGAAAAAGGCGGGGTTAACTTCTCCCATGTCCAGGGTGAGAATATGCCCGGATCGGCCACGGCGCATCGTCCCGAACTGGCGGGTCGGAGTTACCAGGCTGTTGGCGTATCGCTGGTAATGCACCCCGAAAATCCCTATGTCCCGACTTCGCACGCCAATATCCGGTTTTTTATCGCCGAGAAAGAGGGTGAGGAGCCGATCTGGTGGTTTGGTGGCGGCTTCGATCTGACCCCCTGCTACGGCTATGAACAGGATTGCCGCGATTGGCATCGGACTTCCAAGGCGATCTGTGACCGTTTTGGCCCCGAGTTATATCCAAAGTACAAAGACTGGTGTGATCGCTATTTCTATCTCAAACACCGGGATGAACCGCGTGGCATCGGCGGGCTATTTTTTGATGACCTGAATCAGCCCGATTTCGATTGCTGCTTCGACTTCGTCAAGGCGATCGGCGAGGGGTATCTTAATGCGTATTTACCGCTGGTCGAGCGCCGTAAAGACACCCCTTACGGAGAGGCTGAAAAACGTTTTCAGCGTTACCGTAGGGGCCGCTACGTGGAGTTTAATCTGGTCTTTGATCGCGGCACTTTGTTTGGTTTGCAGTCGGGTGGTCGTACCGAGTCGATACTGATGTCGCTGCCACCTGAGGTGCGTTGGGAGTATGGCTACCAAGCAAAACCGGGTAGCGCTGAAGCGCGGCTGACCGAGTATTTTTTGCAACCGCACGACTGGCTTGCCGAGGCATAGATGATGACCGATCAATACGCCGTTATCGGCAATCCGATCAGCCACAGCAAATCGCCCGCTATCCATCGGCTGTTTGCGCAGCAGTGCGATCAGGATCTGGGGTACGAAACGCTCGAGGTACCGCTGGATGGTTTTACCCAGGCGGTGTTGACCTTTTTTGCCAAGGGGGGAAGCGGGCTCAATGTCACCGTACCCTTTAAAGAGCAGGCCTGGAGCCTGGTCAGCAGTCTGACCCCCCGGGCGCGTCTGGCGGGGGCGGTGAATACCCTGTATCGCGACGAGGCGGGGCAGCTGTGCGGTGATACCACCGATGGCGTGGGACTGGTTCGGGATCTTATCCAGAATCATCGGGTAACTATCGAGTCCAAGCGGGTGTTGGTCCTGGGTGCAGGGGGCGCCGTGCGGGGGGTATTGGAGCCCTTACTGCAGCAGCGCCCGCAGCAGCTGCTGGTGGCTAATCGCACTGCGGCTAAAGCGCAGCAGCTGGCACAGCTCTTTGCCGGCCAGGGGCCAATTGCGGGCTGTGGTTTTGATGCGATCAACGGCGCGTTCGACCTGATCATCAATGGCACCTCTGCCAGTTTGCAAGGCGAATTGCCGCCGTTACCTCCCGGGGTGCTGGCGGCCAACGGCTGTTGTTACGACCTGATGTACGGCGCAGAACCGACCCCCTTTATGCGTTGGGCGCAGCAGCAGGGAGCCGCTGCGGTGATCGATGGCCTGGGAATGCTGGTCGAGCAAGCGGCTGAATCCTTCCAGATCTGGCGCTCTGTGCGTCCGCAGACAGCCCCGGTGATTGCCGACGTGCGGAAAAAACTCCTGCGTTGATAACCCTTTAGCTTGCCTCCCAGGACAGCGCTTGATATTTATGGAGACAATAGAAATGCCTGTGGAGGTAAACATGGATTCTGCTACCCGGCTCGATATCGACCAGCTGTACCGTACCTGCAACCCTGAACTGTTGCCGTTCAAAACTACCGAGACCCTGGAGGATTTTACCGGCATCTACGGTCAGGAACGGGCGGTCGAGGCGATGGAGTTCGGGATGGGGATGCACCGGCCCGACTACAACCTGTTTGTGATGGGCCATTCACAAAGTGGCCGCTTCTCCTTTGTGATGGACACCCTCAAGCGTCAGGCGAAGAAGGCCAAAAAACCGCTGGACTGGTGTTATCTCAACAATCTAACCGATCTGCGCCATCCCCAGGCGTTCTACTTTGCACCCGGCAAGGGCGCTGTTTTCAAAAGTGATATTCAGAGCCTGCTCGAATCGATGGCCTCAGAGCTGCCTGCAGCGTTCGAAAATCCCAGCTACCAGCGGGCCAAAAGCCGCATCGAACGAGATTTTAACAAGCTCTACGACCTGGCTCTGGAGCAGGTTGAAAATAGAGCCAGGAGTAAGAGCATCGCCCTGTATCGGGATGCCGGAAGCGTCGGTTTTACCCCGGTGTTGGATGGCCAGGCGATGGATGAGGCGGCGTTCTCTCAGCTAGAAGAGGCACAGCGTAATCAGGTCAATGCCGATATTGACGAGCTGGAAGAGTTTCTTAACGAATCACTCACCAGCCTGCCGCAGTGGCGTCGTGAAGCCAACGAGAAGCAGAAAAAACTCGAGCATACGACGGCGCGTTCGGCGATGAACCCGGTGTTTCAGCCGCTGAAAGAGAAGTACGCCTCCCAGCCAAGGGTGGTGGGTTATCTTAGCCAGATGGAGCTTGAGTTGGTCCGGCAGGCCGCAGAGCTGACCGGTGATGACAAGGTGATTGATGACCGCACCCATGCCACCAGGCTGGCGCAGTTGGAGCAGCAGTTCGGGGTCAATATGATCGTCGATCATCAGAAGACCAAGGGGTTGCCGGTTGTTTTCGAAGCCCACCCCAGTTACGACAACCTGTTTGGACGGGTTGAGTACAGCTCCGAAATGGGCGCGATGGTGACTAACTACCAGCTGATTCGCGGCGGCGCGCTGCACCAGGCCAATGGCGGTTACCTGCTGCTGGAAGCGGAGAAATTGTTTGAGCATCCGATGGTCTGGTCGGCGATCAAGCGGGCGCTTAGATCCTCAACCCTGAAAATTGAAAACCCCTTCGCCGAACTCTCAGGGATGAATAACATCACCCTGGATCCAGAACCGATCGACCTCAAGGTAAAAGTGGTGATTATTGGCGATCGCGAGCTGTATTACATGCTCCAGCAGATGGATCCGGACTTCTCCACGCTGTTCCGGGTGGTGGTGGATTTTGATGATGATGTGCTACGTACCGACGCGGCTATCCGTAACTATGCCCGGCTGATCCGGACTCTGTCGCAGCAGGAGGGGTGCGCCCATCTCAGTCGTACCGCAGTGGCGCGGCTGGTCGAACACAGCTCGCGGATGGCCGAAGATCAGGCACAGCTTTCGGCGCAGATCGGGGAGATGAAAGACCTGATCTGCGAGGCTGATTATAAGCGTCAGAAAGCCGCTGATGAGCTGATTCAAGTGCAGCATATCCAACGGGCTCTGGACGCCAAGGAGCGCCGCACTGACCGGCTCAGTTCAAGAATGCGCGACGAGATTATCAACCGGGTCATCCTTATCGATACCCAGGGGACGGCCGTTGGCCAGTGTAATGGACTGACCGTGCTGGAGGTGGGCGAGGTCCGCTTTGGTACTCCGGCTCGAATTACCGCCACGGTGCATCCCGGTGACAAGGGAATCGTCGATATCGAGAAAGAGGTGACCCTGGGGCAGCCGATTCACTCCAAGGGGGTGATGATACTGTCGGGTTATTTAGGCCACAAATACGCCCAGGATTTTGTCTTGGCGTTATCGGCCAATATTGCGCTGGAGCAGTCTTACGGTTATGTGGATGGTGACAGCGCCTCCCTGGCGGAGATCTGCACCCTGATCTCGGCACTCACCCATACTCCGATCAAGCAGAGTTTTGCCCTAACGGGGTCTATCAACCAGTATGGCGAGGTTCAGGCCATCGGCGGTGTTAACGAGAAGATCGAAGGGTTCTTCGATGTCTGTATCGCCAACGGCCTGACCGGTGAGCAGGGGGTGATTATTCCGCAGGCCAACCAGCGTAACCTGATGCTCAAGCAAGCGGTGGTGCAGGCGGTGGCCGAAGGCGTTTTCCACATCTTCACTGTAGCGACTGTTGACCAGGCGCTGGAGTTGCTGACAGGGCGCAAACCGGGTGTGCGTAAGCCCGACGGCAGCTTTACCCAGCGCTCGCTGAACTTTGAAGTGGTGAAGCGCTTGAAGGAGCTGGCCAAGGCCAATAGCTGAATCGCTACCAAGAATCGAACTAGCAACAGCCTGGCTTTCTCGGCGCCGCTCGTGCAAAAATTCAAGCTGTTTAAACATTAAGATTATCTGGAAATTAAGATGCGGGTTGAATTATCTGTCTATCCTAAGTGAACCGAGCCGCTAAACAGCCGCTAAACTGCTGTTCTGAATTTGTCGGCCAAAACAAGCGGTGCATTTGGAGCAAGCGGTGTCGGTAAAAAATAAATTCCTGATGATTGTTGCTTTGTTTGTTCTGGTATCGCTCTTCCTACTCCGGTTTGCGCAGATCCTGACAGAGGGTATCAGGCAGTTGGACCGTAGCTGGGAGCTACACAGCGAGCAGGTTGAGAAAAAAGCCGATGCGATCCATCAGCTGAGTCAAAGCTTCGGTTACGGTGGTTTTATACATCATTTTAAGAATTTGGTGCTGCGGCTTGATGCTGACTATCTATCTCGCTCCAGCACTGCGCTGGCAAATACCTATGCCGCTATAGATTACTACCGTTCATTGCCTATCACCTCCGCCGAGACTGCTGCGGTCGATCGCTTTGCAGCGACAGTTGACGAGTATGGAAGTCGTCTTCAGCAGCTGAAAACCTTTCTTGGCCAAGGTTTTAGCCAGGCGGAGCTGGATGCGCGGGTACGGGTTGATGACAGTCGCGCGCTCCAGGCATTGTCAGAATTGAATCGGTCTATTCAGGCCCAGGGCGCCAAAGCGAAACAGAAGAATAAGGCCCAGTTAGAACTCAGCCTTAATCTGTTGCGAGATCAGGTCATCCTGCTGATCGCTATCTTTCTCGCTGTCGGGTTCATTTTTGCGCTGATGATTATTCGACTCTCCAAGTCGCTGAGTGAACTCAAGACGATATTTTCAGCTTCGCCCGATGCACTGATGGTTTCCGATCTTAGCGGCAAAATCCGTCATGTTAATCAGAAGGCAATGGCTGTATTTGGCTACAGTGAAAAAGAGTTCTTAGAGTTGAGTATTGAGGATCTGGTGCCGCGGCAATTCCGAGGGTCGCATCAGCAAAAGCGTGAACACTTTCAACAATCAAACCGAACCGCCGCTATGGATCAGCGCGGGGTTGAGTTTTTTGGACTGAAAAAAAACGGTCAGCAGTTCCCGGCAGAGATCGCAATATCGAGTTATGCGTCAGGTAATAGCCGCGCCTGCATCGCCATTATCAGAGACGTAAGTGACAAGAAACAACTCGAAAAAAGAGGCAACACCGATCATATGACCCAGTTGGCCAATCGTCGCCAAGCGGACCTGACGCTGGTCGAGGAGATCGCACGGTCGCATCGTTATGGTAGGGGACTGGCAATTATTCTCTGCGATATCGATCATTTCAAACAGATCAATGACCGTTTTGGCCATGAAGAGGGCGACCAGGCGCTGATTCGACTCTCTCGCCATCTGGAGCAGCGGGTGCGAACCGAGGATAGCGTCGCCCGTTGGGGCGGGGAGGAGTTTTTGATTATTAGCCCTGAGACCGATCTGCAGGGTGCGGCTGAACTGGCTGAACAGATCCGGATCAGTTTAAACCAGCTGCCAACCGAGGCCACGGTTGAGTTTACAATCAGCTTCGGGGTGGCGGCACTGCAGCTCGGGGATGATGAACACAGCCTGATCAAGCGGGCCGATAGTGCACTCTACCGGGCTAAAAATAGCGGCAGAAATAGGGTCGAAGTTGCCAGCGAGGACAGCTAACCCCTATTTCTTGGACCAGATCTTAACCATTGGGAGTGATCAGCAATGCTGATGAAATTGGAGCAGAGTAACGCTAACCGTTTAGGTTTTCTGGCCAGCGGACGTTTGACCGATAACGATTATAAAAAATTTCTGATTCCTCAGGTGCGTCAGACGCTGGCGGAGCATGCGTCGATTCGGCTGCTGTTTCTGCTGCAGGGATTCAGTGGCTGGGAACTTCAGGCAGCCTGGGATGATCTGATCTTTTCGCTAGAGATCAATCCACAGGTAGAGCGGCTGGCCGTGATCGGCGATCAGCAGTGGGAGCGCTGGATGACACAGCTAGCCAAACCCTTTAGCCACGGCGAGGTTCGCTACTTCGGTTTGGATCAGGTTAGCCTGGCGTGGCAGTGGTTGTCTCAAGAGTCCTCTGCCAGTAACACAGCCTGAGCGCCAGTCCGGCAGTCATCAGCAGGATTAGCAGGGATCCCAATACCACCCCCTGCCAGCGTGCGGCCTGCCAGAAGGGGTCAAGGTAAAAGCCGCCTGCACTGGCACCCAGGTAGTAAAACAGCAGATACAGCGATGAGGCGCTGGCGCGTGCCCGCGCAGCCTGGTGGTTAACCCAGGCACTGCAGATAGAGTGGCAGATGAAGAAGCCGAAGCTGTTGATCAACAACCCCCCGATGATTCCTACCAGACTCTGATTCAGGGTCACCAGGGTACCCAGCATCAGGATCAGAATGCCCCCCAGCATGCACAGCGGTTGCGAGTAACGCAGGCTTAGCCTGCCGGAGATTGCTGAACTCAGGGTGCCCGTCAGATAGGTTAGAAACAGCAGCCCAAGCCAGGTGGGCGGCAGATGAAAGGGCGTATCGCTGAGCACGTAAGTGATGTAGCTGTACTGGTTGGAGAAGATGAAGAAATTAAGCCCGCCGATCAGGTAGGCGATTAGGAGTAAGCGGTTTTTCAGGTGCCCGCCCAGATCCGCCAGCATGGTTCTGAAGCTCAGGGGTTGCGGCTGGAACTGCTGCGAGGGCGGCAGAAGCTTGGCAAACAGCAGCACCCCCAGCAGGCTTAATCCGCCCACCAGATAGAACGCCGACTGCCAGCCAGAAAGGTCGGTCATGCTGCCGCCGATGAGCCGACCACTGATGCCGCCCAGGCTGTTGGCGCTGATATACAGGCCAACCGCCAGTAGCAGCGCCGGACGCTCAAACTCATCACCCATATACGCAATCGCGATCGCTGGCACCCCGCCTAATAGCAGCCCCTGCAGCATCCGCAACAGGAGTAGACCGGCATAGCTATCCACCTGCGGGATGAGTAGGGTCAGCAGGCTGGCGCCAGCGAGGGTCAGCAGCATAATTCTTCGCCGTCCCAAGGAATCAGACAGCGGGCCATAGACCAGCAGAGAGACTCCCAGTGTCAGCATCGCCAAGGAGAGCGACCAGGTTGCCTCCAGGGCGCTGAGATCAAAGAGCTCGCGCAGCAGTGGAAACAGGGGCTGGGTGATATAGAGATTGGCAAAGACAATAAAGGAGCCCAGACAGAGGGCCAGGGTAGCGCGGTAAAAGGTGGGAGTTCCGGCTTGAATCATTGCAATGGTGCTAAGCAGTAAAGGGTGATGTACTTTAGCAACGGACTATGAATAACAAAAATATATAATTAATATGGATTTAATATTCAAATCATATAAGGCTGCGGCGGCTTCCAGCAGAACCTTGGCTGGAAGAGGTTGATAGACGGCTGATAGAAGTCTGAAAGGTCTGGGAGGAGAGCGATGGACAGCCGAAAACTGCGTATATTCTATACCGTGGCCAAACACGCCAGCTTTACCCAGGCGGCGCTCAAGCTGCAGATGGCACAGCCGGCGGTGAGTATCGCGGTCAAAAAGCTGGAGCAGGAGCTGGATCTGCAGCTGTTTCAGCGCCAGGACAAACAGGTCAGCCTGACGTCCGAAGGCCGGGTGTTGCTGGGGCATGCAGAGCGAGTGCTAGAGGCGATGGATCAGGCCCAGCTGGAGATGGATGAACTCAGGGGGCTGCGTAAAGGCGAGGTCAGGATCGGTATTCCCAGTATGCTCGGTAGCTACTACTTTCCCGAGCTGCTGATGGCGTTCAAGCAGCGTTATCCCGCGCTTAAACTACTAGTTGAAGAGGCGGGTACCCGGGATATCCAGCGGATGATCGATAGCGGCGAGCTGGATATGGGGATCATCGTCCGTGATCAGTTACCGGAACAGCTGCAAGCGGAGCTCTTTCTACGTGAGGAGATGCTGGTCTGTGTGCCCCCGGATCACCCCTTTACAGCGCTGCAGACAGTCAGTTTGGAGCAGTTTTTTGCCGAGCCGCTGGTGCTGTTCAAGCCGGGCTACTTTCATCGTGAGTATATCGACCGTTTGGCCCGCAGCAGCGGCAGTCGGATGCAGATCGAGTTCGAGACCAATCTGATTCCGTTGATTCGATCCATTGTTCGCAAGGGATTCGGCATTACCACCTTTTTAAATCGGGTGGTCGAGGATGATCCGAGTTTGGTTGGGCGTTCATTTACCGAGCCGGTCTGGTTGGATCTCTGTATCGCCTGGAAGCGTAGCGGTTACCTGTCGCATGCAGACCGGCAGTTCGTACAATTCCTGTTGAGCCATGCGCGGGTAGATGAGAGGTAAGAGGTGAGAGATGAGTAGCCGAGTAGATGAGTCAGATTCACGCAGAGGTGGGAAGATTTCACCCCAAACGCCCTAGTGCGGCGCAGCAGCGCTGAAACTTTATGCTATGATTGCCGCCCATTTTGGGTTGATCCCCTGCAGATTAGATCGAGGTTGTTGTCGCCATGAGCAAGAGTACGTCACTGGGTAAAAGCAAAATAAAGTTCCTGCTGCTGGAAGGGGTACACCAGTCTGCCGTCGATACGCTCAAGGCGGCAGGTTACAGCAATATTGATTATCTCGAGAAAGCGTTGCCGGAAGCGGAGCTGATCGAGCGGATCAAGGATGCACACTTTGTCGGCATCCGTTCGGCAACTAAATTGAATGCCCAGGTGCTCCAAGCAGCAGAAAAACTGCTGGCGGTGGGCTGCTTCTGTATCGGCACCAACCAGGTTGATCTGCAAGCGGCAATCGAGCTCGGCATTACCGTCTTTAATGCGCCCTTCTCCAACACCCGCAGTGTGGCCGAGTTAGTGTTGGCCGAGGCGATTATCCTGATGCGCGGGGTGGCAGAGAAAAACGCCAAAGCGCATCGTGGCGTCTGGAGCAAGTCGGCGGCTAACTCCTACGAAGTCCGGGGCAAGAAACTCGGCATCATCGGTTACGGCAGTATAGGCTCACAGCTTAGCGTGATGTCTGAATCGCTGGGCATGGAGGTCAGCTTCTACGATGTGGTTACCAAGCTACCGCTGGGCAATGCCAGCCAGGTAGGGTCACTGCAGGCACTGCTGGAACAGAGTGATATCGTCACCCTGCATGTGCCAGAAAACGCCTCGACCAAGAATATGATCGGTCCAGAGCAGTTGGCGCAGATGAAACCTGGCAGCATCCTGATCAATGCCGCGCGGGGTACGGTTATCGATATCGATGCCCTCTGCGATACCCTGCGTTCGGGCAAGTTGCTGGGTGCGGCTATCGATGTGTTCCCGGTCGAACCCAAATCCAATAGCGAAGAGTTCATCTCCCCGTTGCGCGAATTCGACAACGTTATCCTGACCCCGCATGTGGGGGGCAGTACCCTGGAAGCGCAGCAGAATATCGGTTATGAAGTGGCTGAGAAGCTGGTTAAGTATTCCGATAATGGTTCGACCATCACCTCGGTCAACTTCCCTGAAGTGGCGCTGCCAGCGCATCCTGGCAAGCACCGTCTGCTCCACATCCACGAAAATATTCCGGGTGTCCTGACCGCGATCAACCATGTGTTCTCCGATAACAACATCAACATCAGTGGTCAGTACCTGCAAACCAACGACAAGGTCGGTTACGTAGTGATGGATATCGATGCCGAACACAGCAAGCTTGCGGTCAAGCAGCTGAAGCAGGTCGCAGGCACGATCCGCTGCCGAGTGTTGTTTTAATCGAGATGGATTTTCAATAGAGTAAACCGGAGCCTGGCTCCGGTTTTTTTTGGTGGTGCGCCAGGCATGGCGCGTAGCGCCGTGACTGGCGCTGTTCCG
>TARA_R110002167_G_scaffold46366_2_pt1 | contig 22873 bp, 18 predicted proteins | sample TARA_R110002167 | Tara Oceans TARA_R110002167 (sample SAMEA4398238) | marine metagenome | biome: Polar Biome; feature: [MES] marine water layer (ENVO:01000295) within the mesopelagic zone...; material: water (ENVO:00002006), including particulate matter (ENVO:01000060) such as......
AGTTTTGACCCAGCACCGCTTTGGTGCCATGCCGGTATTGAATAAAGAGCAGGAGCTGGTTGGGATGCTTTCGTCGCTGGATCTGCTCAAGGCGCTGGATCTGCTGCTTGAGGAGCAGAAAAAAGCCAGCAAAGGTTGAGCAGTCATCTTCTTGACCCGGTTGCACCGCAGCCGAGGTCTGCTAGCAGCCAGGGTTCTAGGCGGAAAGGGTTTAGCAATGGGCAGCGTAAGCGAGCCTACTGAGCCGAGAAGCAGACCCGCACTTCCAGACCTGTATCGGCAAGACCGCTTGGGTGCAAGCTGAGATGAGCGCCATGCTGATCTACGATTTGTTGCACGATCGATAATCCCAGGCCGCTGCCATTGATCGTTTGCCCTGCCAGACGGTAGAAGCGTTGCAGCACCTTTTGATACTCCTGGGGCGGGATTCCAGGCCCTGTATCGGCGACACTTAAGCAGATAAACCTGTCCTTTTTGGTAATGCTGACATTTATTTGTCCCGCTTCCGGGGTATAGCGGATGGCATTATCGAGCAGATTACGGCAAAGCATCACCAGACTGTCGCCATTGCCCTTGATGATGCAGGGTTGCGCACTGTTCAACTCAAAATGCTGTTGGCGATCCAGCGACAGAGGCGCCATCTCTGCCATCGTCTGACGTAACAGCTTGGACAGGTCGAGGGATTCAGTTTTGATTTTCTTGGAGAACTCTAGCCGGCTCAACGCTAATAGTTGTTCGACCACATGGGTCATGCGATCGACCCCGGTGATGATCTGCTGGGGCGAGGAGCTGGTGGCCTGCTGGTTCTTCTGGTCTAACGGTTGCTGACGCTGTAGTTGCTGATGTAGTTGCTGATGTAGTTGCTGTTGCAGATTTTGGGCGTGAATCCGAATGGCCGCCAGCGGAGTGCGCAGCTCGTGAGCAGCATCGGCAGTAAAGCGCCGCTCTCGCTCAAGTGCCTGGTCGAGTCTGGCAAGCAGCGCATTGACTGCTTCAACCACATTGAGGATCTCTTTCGGAACCCGGTTGCTATCTAGCGGTTCCATATTATCGGGATTACGCATCGCCAGTTGATCCGAGACACGTCTAAGCGGACTAAGCCCGCGGCGGACTACAGCCGCTATCAGCAGCCCGAGCACAGGGATTGTCAGCAATAGTGGCCATAGGGTATTTTTGACAATCTCTCCGGTCAGTTCATCGCGGACGTCGCTACGTTGGGCTACTTTGATCCACAACTCCAGCTGTGGATCATGCAGCATAAAACTGCGCCAGTGAAAGTTGTTGAGCTGTTCGTTGTCGTATCCAGCAACGCTGGAAAAGCTCAGACGGTGCTGCGTTTGGCTGCTCAATAGCTCATCACCCTGGTCGTTCCAGACCACAAACGCCAGCTTGCTTTCGTATTTATGTCCAAGCGGGGTCGCTTCAGCGTTATATATAGGGCTGTTGGGGTCCTGCTGGGAATCCTCGAAGGAACGATACTGCAGCGTCTCTTTAAACGGTACCAGTTGGGTACGCTTTAGCTGCACCTTGAGCAGGCTCTGCAGTACCCGCGCCATCTGCGCAAGTTCAGCATCAAACAGCTCTTCGACTTCGTGGGTGCTGTCACGCTGAATCCAGAGTGACGCGACCAGGGTGACGCTCAGCACAGTAGCGAGCAGACTGACCAGCAGAAAGCGGCTGATAGATCTCATGGACGGGCTTCTTTCTCTATCCGGTAGCCGACACCGCGAATGGTCTTGATCAGTTCGCTGCCGAGTTTTTTGCGCAGGTGGTGGATGTGGACCTCGACGGTGTTGCTCTCCACTTCTTCATTCCAGCCATAGAGTCGTTCGCTGAGCTGATCCCGGGTGAAGACTCGACCCTGATGCTGTAACAATTCGACCAGCAGGCTGTATTCACGACGGGACAAGCTGACAGTCTTGCCATCGCGGAACACCTCACGGTTAGCTGGGTCGACCTCGATATTGGCGTGGTTCAGTTTGGACGAGCTTGCGCCCGCGTGGCGTCGAAGCAGGGCCCGGATGCGGGCGCGAAGTTCATTCATGTCAAAAGGTTTGATCAGATAGTCGTCGGCGCCGCAATCAAGCCCTCTGATCCGGTCTGCAACCTGGTCTCGAGCGGTTAGAATCAATACTGGCAGTTTATCGCCACGTCGCCGCAGTTCGCTTAACAGGTCCAGACCGTCCATATCGGGTAGTCCCAGATCCAGGATCAGCAGGTCAAACTCGTTGCTGGCGAGCGCATTCAGTGCGTGCTGACCGTTGCGCAGCCAGTCCAGGGTTTCCCCCTGAAGACTGAACCCTTGCTGGATCCCTTCACCGAGTAAAGGATCGTCTTCAACCAGTAGTAATCTCAAGAGTGTTTATCTCCAATTTTGCTCAGCAGATTGATGATCTCCTGACGCCGTCCTTCGTCGGCTAGGGTACGGTTGGGGCGGTCGGGTGCCAGTAACGCTTTATCGAGTGCCTTGTGGGCTAACATAAAGTCCTTTTGGGAGACCAGAAAATCGGCATAAAAATAATTACTGTCGATACCGTAGGGATCTATCTTAAGCGCTTTTTCGAGTAGTTCCCGCGCTTTTTTGTCGTTTCCGAAACTGATGGGCCAGCCGGGAGCCTGATAGTAGAGTGCGCCGAGGCTGGTGTACGCGGATCCCGACAGGGCATCGGGGTTTATCTCGAGGGCCTGTTCAAAACTCTCTTTGGCTTGGTTGACCAGAGACAGGGCGCTAAGCCCTCCCTTGATACCGGCGTATGTGCTTAGGATGACCCCCCGCCAGATTAAGAGTTCAGGTGTTTGCGGGTATTCATTAAGGTACTGGCTCGCCAGGTTGCTCAATTGCTCCAGTGCGGCTTGTTGCTGCTTTTGGGGTAGCCGGTATTTGATCTCGGCCCAGCGTTGCTGCAGGTTTTGCATGGCGTAAAGGGGGTTGTCAGCTGGCTGGTTTGTTGTTTGCGAGCTGCTTGTCTGCTGACCGCTCGGCTCTAGATTATTTGCCTGGAGAGCAAAGGAGACACAGAGGGCGGCTAACGAGAATAGTAAGCGCAACTCCGGATGGCGCTTTAACCAAGAGGGCCGAAGCTGTGACTCGGGATAGCGAGGTCGTGTAAACAATGGCAGAAACACTGACCTTGAAAGGCTGTCGTACGCGTGCATGATGCTGTCCTTCTTAGCGATAAATAAATAATTTAGGAAAAGCTGGCGTGTTCTTTAATCCGTGCCAATTGTTTACCGATAGCGTTGCTGACAAGCGAAGGAAATAGGCCGTTGAGCTTGATAAAGAGTTTCTCCGGCCAACCTAAATAGCGACTCGATGCGTTGCTCCAGAGCATTTCCACCAGCGATTTTGCAACCTGTGCTGGATGGTCTAGCTTGCTTTTTAAACGCTTGTTGTGCCGAGCTGCCAAGCCTGGAATTGAAAATTCTGGAGCTGAAAAATATGGACCAGTGGATTACTCATACGCAGCGCTACAGACGGTTGATCATGCTGGCGTCGATTCGAATCTGATGCTCGTGTAGCGGTTTGGGGCTGCCGAGCAGCTGCCGTATTTGGCTGCGGTTTTTACCCAGTCGGGCGATACTGCGGCCTATGTGACCGGCCATCAGCAGCGGTTGCTCCTGGTAGTAGCTGCCCCAGCGTGCCGGATTCTGAGCAAGCCTGGAGGGGGCCGCGGATCGTCTAGCGCAATGATATGGCTGCTAGCAAATGACTTGTTGTCTGACGTACAGCCGGAGCAATCAGGCGACTGGTCGAGAGATAGAGTAAGCGATTCGGCGGCATACATAAGCAAGACCCTCTACGGATAGCACCGATGCTAGAGGGCTTTTCTTAACGAACATTTAAGGTGTTTTCTAAGACAAAATGGGGTCGTTCTCTGGGCTGTTTTTTACGGATAGAGTGGATCGAGGCTGAAGTCTATAAACGGATAAACGTACCGGCCGTTGCCTCAGGGTGGTATAAAGGTCGCCATGAAAACGCCGCTCAAACACAGCTATCCAGGCTATCCTGAAATCGAGGCCTATCTTGAAGCGATATGGCACGAGAAAGGGCTTAGTGACAATTCGTTGTCGTCGTACCGCCGCGATCTAAAGGCGTTTTCGAGCTGGCTCGAGGCGTCGGGGAAACCGCTGTTGGCGACCGAGCGTGCCGATATCCTGGGTTATCTCAATCTACGTCTGCGCAAGCGTTACAGCCCCTCCTCGACGGCACGGCTGCTCTCCTGCCTGCGCGGTTTTTTCCGCTACCAGTTGCGCGAACAGCGGATCGAGCATGATCCGACACTGCAGGTCGACAGTCCCAAGTTGGTTCGTCCGTTGCCCAAAGTGCTGACCGAGCTCGACGTCGAGGAGCTGCTGGCGGCGCCTAATCCACAGGACCCTATAGGTTTTCGTGACCGAGTGATGCTGGAACTACTCTATGCCTGCGGTTTGAGAGTCAGTGAGCTGGTCTCGCTGCAGGTCTCGATGGTTAACCTGCGCCAGGGCGTGGTTAGAGTCATGGGCAAGGGTAGCAAGGAACGTCTGGTGCCGCTGGGTGAAATTGCCATCGATTGGCTGGCGCGTTATCTGCGCCAGGGGCGCATGCTCTTGCTTAAACAGGCCGACAGTGAGGTACTGTTTCCGAGCAATAGAGGCACCCAGATGACCCGGCAGACGTTTTGGTACCGGATCAAACACTATGCGTTGCTGGCCGGAATTGACAAACCCCTATCGCCGCATACGCTGCGGCATGCGTTCGCCACCCATCTGCTCAATCACGGTGCCGATCTGCGGGTGGTGCAGCTGCTGTTGGGGCACAGTGACCTGTCAACGACCCAGATCTATACCCATATCGCTCAGCAGCGTTTACAATCGCTACACCAAAAACACCACCCACGCGGCTGAACTTGTTGCTGGGGCGAGACTCTAATGTTTCCCTGCTCAGTGTGGGTGCAGCTAACTGTATTCACGAAAACTTACTCACTTAGACCCGAGGTATTCATGCGTCTATCGGCTTATCTGTCTTCCTTTGTACTGCTATCTACCAGCAGTTTGACTCTGGCCGCTCCCGTCACTGAGGCGATGACGCAGGCGATTACTCAGAATCTCAACGTGGTTAACGATCAGATTCAGATCCGCGCTATCAAGCCCTCGCCGATCGATGGTCTCTACGAAGTTGAGATCGATACCGGTGAAATTATTTTTACCAGCGCCAATGGCAAGCATTTTGTTCTCGGTAAGCTGTTCGAGGTTCAGGGTCAGCGCTTTGTTAACCTGAGCGAGCAGCGGCAAAAGACTGAGCGTGCCCAGACCCTGAAGACGCTCAAGAAAGAGGATATGGTGATTTTTTCTCCCGCTGGAGAGGTTAAATCTGTCGTCTATGCCTTTACCGATGTTGACTGTGGCTACTGCCAGAAGCTGCATGGCGAGATGGCCGAGTACAACCAAGCGGGGATCGAAATTCGCTATCTGGCCTTCCCGCGCGCGGGACTGGGTTCCAAAACCTATAACGAAATGGTATCGGTCTGGTGTGCTGATGACCGTAAGGCGGCGATGACGACCGCCAAGTCGGGTGGCCAGGTACCTGCTAAGGAGTGCAACAATCCTGTCGCCGAGCAGTATGCGATGGGCAATGCCTTTGGGGTTACAGGGACACCGGCGCTGGTGTTTGAAGACGGTTCGCTGATGCCCGGTTATCTGCCCGCTGCTAAGTTGAGTGCCTATCTGCAACAGGAACTCTGACCTGTACAGGAGTTCTGATCAATACAGGAACTCTGATCTGCAGCGTTTAATCCCTTTAAAAACCGTCTCGGTCTCTGGCTGGGGCGGTTTTTGCTAAGAGTTCATCCATACTCATCTTCTCACTTTCAGTCACAGCCTGGAACGCTCCATGTCAGAGATCCGCGTCAGTCAGATAAGCGTCTATCCGATCAAATCAACCACCGGTATCCATCTTAACCATGCGCTGGTCGAGGAGCAGGGGTTGGCGTTTGATCGCCGCTTTGTGGTGACTCGCCCCGACGGGCAGTTTTTGAGCGCAAGAACCCATCCTCGATTGCTACAGGTCCATAGTGCGTTGATCGTTGATGGGTTGCATCTCAGGGCGCCGCAGATGGACGCCTTAGATCTGCATTACAGCGATTTTGATCCGGCCTACAAGCCGCTACAAATCTGGAAGGATACCCTCGAAGGGCAGCGCTGCGGTGCGGCGGCCGATGCCTGGTTTAGCCGCTATCTGGATGAGCCAGTGGAGTTGCTCTATCTGGGCGTGGAGAGCCATCGTCAACGTGCCTCTCATCCTGGGCTGGCCGAGGGCGAACTGAGCTTTGCCGATGGCTACCCGCTGCTGTTGATCTCCCAAGCATCACTGGATGATTTGAATCAGCGTCTGGTTAATCCCGTGGGGATGGAGCAGTTTCGACCCAACCTGGTGCTCAAGGGGTGCGAGCCCTTTGCCGAAGATGGCTGGCAGCGGATTCGCATCGGCGAGGTGATTTTTGAACTGGCAAAACCCTGCTCGCGCTGCATCCTTACCAGCATCGACCCCGACAGTGCTGAAGTCGATGCCGAGCAGCAACCCCTAGCGACGCTGGCTCATTATCGCAAAGGCGAGGATGGTCAGGTCTATTTTGGTCAAAATCTGATTGCGCTCAACCGCGGCAAAATATCGCTTTATGATGAGGTTGGGGTGCTGCAAAGCCGGCCTGCCAAGGTCTATCTTGATAACGCGCCGAAACGTATTCCTGATGTGCTCCCCGCGCATCGATGGCGTGCAGGCGAGCTGGCCGTGCTCCGCTGTGTCTCGGTTCGTAGCGAAACGGCCGATGTCAAAAGCTTCAGTTTCCGGCTCCAGGATTCACTCGTCGCAGATTATTTACCCGGCCAATTTATCTGTCTTGAGCTGGAGATAGAGGGCGAGCCTGTCCACCGTAATTATACCCTTTCCAGCTCGCCCAGCCGTCCGGACCTGCTGACGATTACCGTGAAAAGGGTCAAGGACGGACGGGTTTCCAACTGGCTGAATGATCAGCTCAAGGTGGGCGATCAGATCTCTGCGCGGGCACCGGCAGGTGATTTCCATTGTTTTGCTGCTCCGCAGGAGCGGGTATTGCTGCTGTCAGCGGGCAGCGGTATAACCCCGATGCTGTCGATGCTGCGTTGGATGAGCGATTTACAGTGCGATAATGATATCTTGTTTGTCCATAGCGGTCGCAGCGAAGCGGACCTGATCGCGCGCCATGAGATCGAGTTGTTGGCAAAGCTACATGGCCGTTGTCAGGTGATCTATACCCTGACCCAGGCGAATCCGGGTGATCTGCGTGGCTTCCGTGGACGGCTGGATCGTTCGATGTTGGAGACCCTGCCAGTGCTACCGCAGCGGCAGGTCTATGTCTGTGGCCCTCAGTCCTTTAGAGAGCGCGCCAAAACTTTGTTGCTGGCGCTTGGCCTGCCTGAATCACAGTATTTTGAAGAAAGTTTTGGTGCCCGCGAAGGCCTGGGTTCGGTGGCAGCTACGCCGAAAAAGGTCAGTATTCTGTTTGATTCCTGGGACAGTCTGGTCGACGGAAATACCCAGCATACCCTGCTGGAACAGGCCGAGCAGGCAGGAATCGCAATTCCTTTCTCCTGTCGGGGTGGTTTTTGTGGCAGCTGCAGGGTCAAGCTCGAAAGCGGTGAAGTCGAGGTGCTGCAAGACTCAGGGCTAAGCGATGCGGACAAGGCTGCAGGTTATGTTCTGGCCTGCAGCTGCAGGCCCAAGAGTAATCTGGTGCTGACACAGGGCTGATTGGGGGGGAATAGCTAAGCCGAGCTAGCCTGCCGGGCTAAGAGCCCACTTTAGCCAGCAGCGCCACGCCCTGCCGATAGCCCAGTCCACCGTTGCCGTGGACCATGCCGTACTGCTCCTCACCGCTTAGTAGACAGTGATGCATGCTGATCAGGGCGTTGAGTGCGGGGTTGTTCCAAGCGGCCTTGGCCAGATTCATGCCGCCGGTGACGGTGATGCTGTGTTGGGTTAAGAACTCGGGTATCTGCTCCAATAATTCGACCAACCCCGAGGCGATCAGGAAGGCCATCGGCACGACCGGGTAGCAGGTATAGGCCTCCAATAGGGCATCGCCCTGTTTAAACACGGCGGCAAAGTCGATCCCGGCTTGGTTGCAGCACTCTTGATAGGCGTCGCGAAGGTGGTCGTAGCGAGCGATGGTTTCGATATGCGCGGGACCATCTTGCTCCAGCCGGCTTAGCGCGACCGCTTTGATCTTCAGCATCTGATCGGTCGGGCAGTCGAGTTGCTGTGCCAGGCTATCACTAACAATCAGCAGCCGGCCTTGAAAATCGATCAGCGGGTTGGCGCAATCGACGCCGCGGAACAGCGAGGTGATCGGCTGGTGCCAGCGGGCATCGGGCAACAGTTCAGGGGAATAGTCGTCACTCAACGCGTTGCGGTAGCTGAGGCTGTAGTTATCGAACAGGGCGTGCGCGATCTCGCGGAACTTGGGTTCATCGATCTGGTGTTGTTGCAGGAAATGCTGTGCCAGATCGGTATACGCCTGCGTCAGTGGTTGATCGGCGCCATAGACCTCCATCTGCTCGAGTCGCTGGTGGCGGCTGTAGCCGGTTCTGATGTTGTCTTCGCCGCAGATCAAAACCGCCTCTTGGCCCTGCTCGATCAGCTGCTTGGCGTGCGCCAAGGCTTCGATCGGTGCGCAGCCGCTGCGAAAATGCAGCGGTGCTTCGGGGCTGTGCCAGTCGGTGCTGAGTGGGTCGATATGTAACTGGAGGATTTTCCGGCCTAGGGCTTCGATGCGTTGTTCCAGGTCGAGACAATGCTGCATTGAGCCTAGCTGATCGACTGTTTTTGCGGCGGAGATGATCAGGGCTTGGGTCATAAGGGTTTCGGCATTTGGGGGCAGGGCAGATGATTGTAGCAGATCCGAGCGACGCGCTGTTGAGCTGTTATTTAGCTGTTGCTGGGGCGTTGGGCGAGTCACTATCGAGTGCGGCTTTGGTGTGGCTTCGGGTGGATCTGTCAGCCATTTTTGGATGCTGCTGTGTCTATGGGCTTGACCTTTATGGGTGTAAGAGGTGTGATGGTCGAAATTGTTAGTTGTTACAGGTTTGTAAAGGAGAGAGATCGTTGAGCGAAGTTACTGTCCCCGCTGCGTATGTGCGCTCGCTGCTTAAGTCGCTGGAGGCTAATCCTGACGCCCTGGCAGAGTTGCTGGAGATCGCCGAAATCAGCCCGCAGGAGTTACAGCAACCCGAGTTGTCGGCGGTTAAGTACGGCAAGCTGTATCAGAAGGCGATGTGGCTGATGCGCGATGAATCCTACGGCATGCCCAGCGGCGGTAAGGTGCCCAACGGTACTTTCAGGATGATGTGCTTGTGCTGCATCCATTGCGTCAAGTTGGGGGATGCGCTGCAACGCTGCAGTGAGTTTTATGATCTCTGCCGAGGGGCGCGCACCAAGCCGACGATCGAGTTCCGAGGTCGCCAGGCGACCGTTACGCTGTCGCCGTTGTCGATCGTCTCGGAGCAGGAGTTCGAGCAGATACTCGACAGCTACAGCACCACCTCGATCCGCACTGCGCTCTCGGCGTGGCACCATTTTCAGAGTTGGCTGGTTGGGCGGCGGGTGAAATTGTCAGCGGTTCACTTCAGTTTCCCCCGCCCCGATGACGCCCGTGATTATGAGGTGCTGTTCCAGGCGCCGATCAAATTTAACCAATCTTGCAATCAGTTGCGCTATGACATCGCCCAGATGGAGTTGCCGCTGGTACAGACCGAGCAGACATTGCAGGGCTTTCTCAAAACCGCGCCCTATCAGCTGCTGGTGATGGTCGATAGCGATAACAGCCTGCGGGCTAAGGTACGCTCGTTGATCGGCCGGGATTTTAGCCGCGCGCTGCCGAGTGCCGAGCAAGCCGCTGAATCGCTGCATATGTCGGTGACCACCCTGAGGCGCCGGTTGCTGGCAGAAGCCACGTCGTACCAGAAGATTAAGGATGAGTGTCGCCGAGAAGCGGCGACCAACTACCTTAACTGCCCAGAGTTGAGCAATACCGATGTGGCGCTGCTGATGGGGTTTGATGAGACCAGCGCGTTTTTCCGCTCGTTTAAAAAATGGACCGGGATGACCCCAGGTGTATACCGGCGCAGTGTGCTCTAACAGGCGGGTTGGTATTTCATGGATCACTTAATCTGTTTCTATTTAGGTACTTTTTAATATTCGCTGCTACAGTTATTAAGCCTCTATACATCACCGGCTGAGCCTGTTTCTGCTAAAGTTGATCGGGCGTTTTTGTTAGTGATATGGGACGCTATTGACATTGTTTGAGCCTGTCATCTACAGGCACAATGTTTCGCTCAAGTTAAGACTTCTGATACTCGCAACAATAATAACCGTCCTCTCCGATCGATTCGGACAACCGGAAATGGGTGAAATAATGGTCTACCAAGGACAATCAATACAGGTCATCGCGCTGGAAGATAATCTCTTTGAGCTGCGTTTTGACCAACAGGGCAGCCCGATCAACAAGTTTGATCGGCTGACTCTTGATGATTTGAAGGCTGCCGTTGAAGCGCTGGCTGCGCAGGCGTCGTTGGCCGGTGTGCTGATCAGCAGTGCTAAAGATACCTTTATCGTCGGTGCCGATATCACCATGTTTAACCGTGTGTTCAGCAAAACCGACGCTGAGATCGTCGAAATGAACATGGCGATCAATGCTCTTTTTAATGTGCTTGAAGATCTGCCCTGCCCGACCGTGGTGGCGATCAATGGCATGGCCTTAGGCGGTGGTTTTGAGCTCTGTCTGACGGCTGATTATCGAGTGATGGCGGAAAGCGCCAAGGTTGGTCTGCCTGAGGTTAAGTTGGGGATTTTCCCCGGTTGGGGTGGCAGTGTGCGTCTGCCGCGTCTGATCGGCGCAGATAATGCGATCGAATGGATCTGTAGCGGATCTGAAAAGCGGGCGGATAAGGCGCTGTTTGAAGGTGCCGTCGATGTGGTCGTGGCAGTGGACCGGGTGCGTGAGGCGGGTCTTGATCTGCTGGCGCAATGCCGCGCTGGCAAACTTGATTATCACGCACGCCGAGTCGAGAAGCAGAGCCCGCTTAAGCTGGGTCAGCTGGATGCGATGATGGCCTTTGAAACGGCTAAGGGCTTTATTGCTGGCAAGGCCGGCCCCCACTACCCAGCCCCTGTAGCTGCGGTCAAAGTGATGCAAAAGCATGCCGGGATGTCACGCGACAAGGCACTGGAAGTGGAAGCCAATGCGTTTGTTAAAGTGGCAAAGACCGATGTCTGCGCCAATCTGGTCGGGCTGTTTCTGAATGATCAGCAGATAAAGAAGGTGGCCGCAAAATATGCCAAGCAGGCGCAGCCGGTTAAACAGGCCGCGGTGCTGGGCGCTGGTATCATGGGTGGCGGAATCGCCTATCAGTCGGCGGTTAAAGGTACCCCGATTCTGATGAAAGATATAAACGAAGCAGGGATTCAGAGTGGCTTGAACGAGGCCTGTCGCTTGCTCACCGGTGAGCTAGGTCGGGGGCGGATGGATGCTGCCAAGATGGCGTCTGCGCTGACGCGAATCCGTCCTGCGCTGAGCTACGGCGATTTTGGCTCGGTCGATCTGGTGGTCGAAGCGGTGGTTGAGAACCCCAAAGTCAAGGGTGCAGTACTGGCCGAAGTGGAGCGCCACGTCCCTGAACAGACGATTCTGACCTCCAACACCTCGACTATTTCTATCACCCGTCTGGCTGAGTCGCTGCAGCGACCCGAGAATTTCTGCGGCATGCACTTTTTTAATCCGGTCCACCGGATGCCGCTGGTTGAAGTAATTCGGGGTGCTAAGAGCAGCGGGCAGGCGATCGCCACGACCGTCGCTTATGCCCTGGCGATGGGTAAAACACCGATCGTGGTTAATGACTGCCCCGGATTTTTAGTTAACCGGATTCTGTTTCCCTACTTCGGTGGTTTTTCCAAGTTGCTCGAAGCGGGTGTTGAGTTGGCACGGATCGACAAGCTGATGGAGCGTTTCGGCTGGCCGATGGGGCCGGGTTATCTGCTCGATGTGGTTGGGCTGGATACTGCGGTACATGCCGACAAAGTGATGGCTGAAGGCTTCCCCGATCGGATGGCCAGTGAGCGCAAGAGCGCGATCGAGCTGCTGGTTGAGCAGGGGCGTCTGGGTCAGAAGACGGGTCAGGGTTTCTACAACTATGTAGCTGACAAGAAAGGCAAGCCGACTAAACAGCCTGCGCCTGAGATACAAGCATTGTTGGATTCGGTTGTCGTCGCTAAGCGCGAGTTGAGCGACGAACAGGTTGTTGCGGTGATGATGGTACCTCTCTGCCTGGAGACAGTGCGCTGTCTGGAAGATGGCATCGTCGACTCAGCTGCCGAGGCGGATATGGGACTGGTGTACGGTATCGGTTTTCCGCCGTTTCGCGGCGGTGCGTTGCGTTACATCGATACGCTGGGGCTGGAGGCGTTTTGCCAGCTGGCTGATCAGTTTGCCGAGCTGGGTAATCTGTACAAGCCGACTGAAAAACTACGTGCCATGGCTGCTGCTAACCAGCGCTTCTACGCTTAACCGGGGGATACAGAGATGAGTTATCAAGATACCGATGCGGTGATTGTGGATGCCGTACGTACCCCGATGGGGCGAACTAAAAATGGCGGCTTCCGGCATGTCCGTGCCGATGAACTGTCGGCTGTACTGGTCGATGCGCTGCTGGATCGCAACAGGGCGGTCAATCCTGCCGAGGTTGAAGATCTGATCTGGGGCTGTGTTAACCAAACCAAAGAGCAGGGTTTTAACGTTGCCCGAGCGGTAGGGTTGCTGAGTCGGCTGCCTAATACCGTGCCGGCGCAGACCGTTAACCGTCTTTGCGGTTCCTCCATGTCGGCGCTGCATACGGCGGCTCAGGCGATACTGAGCGGCAATGGCGATCTGTTTATGGTCGGTGGCGTCGAGCATATGGGCCATGTCGCCATGACCCACGGGGTCGATATCACCCCGTCGCTGAGCAAGCATGCCGCCAAGGCCTCGATGATGATGGGGCTGACTGCCGAAATGCTGTCCAAGCTGCACGGCATCTCTCGTGAGCAGCAGGATGCGTTTGCACTGCGCTCGCACCAGAAAGCCCATGCGGCAACGCTGGCGGGTGGCTTCGCCAATGAATTGGTCGCGGTTGAAGGGCATAACGATAAGGGTTTCAAAACGCTGATTGAGATCGACGAAGTAATACGTCCAGAGACCTCACTTGAATCGCTGGCGGGGCTGCGGCCGGTCTTTGATCCTAAAGGCGGTACGGTGACAGCAGGCACCTCATCGGCACTCTCTGACGGAGCCTCAGCGGTATTGCTGATGTCGGGTGCTCGGGCGCGGGCGTTAGGTATCACCCCACGGGCGCGGATTCGCTCCATGGGGGTGGCGGGTTGTGATCCGGCGATCATGGGTTATGGCCCGGTGCCGGCGACCAAGATAGCGCTAAAGCGAGCGGGGCTGACGGTCGCAGATCTAGATTTTGTCGAGCTAAACGAAGCCTTTGCCGCGCAAGCGTTGCCGGTGCTCAGGGATCTCAAGTTGCTTGAGCAGATGGAGGAGAAGGTTAACCTGCATGGCGGTGCTATCGCTTTAGGGCATCCGCTGGGATGTTCGGGCACTCGGATCATCACTACGCTGCTTAACGTGATGGAGCAGCGCCAGGGATCTCTGGGTCTAGCGACGATGTGTATCGGTATGGGGCAGGGCGTCGCGACGGTTATCGAGCGGCTCTAATCCGGTATTTGCAGTAGGGTGGGCTGCTTTTTTCTGAGCAGCAGCGTCGCTAGCGGAGCATTCAACGCCACGGCTAAATAGCCGTGGCGTTTTTGTTTGTGGCTGTTTTTGTTCCTATAGTTGGGTTGGGTTTGAATTGGCTGTTTTGCACTATTCTTATGATTAAGCTTGTTGCGGTGCTGAATAGGCAGGATGTTTATTTGCCAGTGGCTGAAAATGTTACTTAATCGGGCTGGTTTTGATATTGAGATAAAGTCTCGCATAACGGATTCTAGGTCTATTGGATCACGGCCTTGGATGGCGTGAATTAAAGACCTGACTGGACAGCATTTTTCGGAGAACCCTATGCCTGAATATATAGCCCCCCTGCGTGATATCCGTTTTGTGTTGAATGAGTTGCTCGATTTTGAGCAGCATTACGCCAACCTGCCTGGCTGCGAGGACGCATCTCCCGACATGGTTGATGCGATTCTGGTCGAGGGGGCCAAGTTTGCCGAGCAGGAACTGGCACCGTTGAATCGCATCGGTGACCAGCAGGGCTGTCAGTGGAAGGACGGCGTCGTGACCACCCCTGATGGATTCAAGCAGGCCTATCAGCGTTTTGTTGAGGGCGGCTGGCCATCGCTGGCACATGATACCGAACTCGGCGGTCAGGGATTGCCCGAGTCGCTGGGTATAGTGATCAATGAGCTGGTGGGCTCTGCCAACTGGGCCTGGAGTATGTACCCTGGACTCAGCCACGGGGCGATGAACACCCTCCATGCCCATGGTACCGAGGAGCAACAGCAGACCTACCTAACCAAGTTAATTGACGGTAGCTGGACAGGCACCATGTGTCTGACCGAAGCGCATTGCGGCACCGATCTGGGCATGTTGCGGACCAAGGCTGAGCCCAACGCGGATGGTAGCTACGCCATCAGCGGAACCAAGATTTTCATCTCGGCTGGCGACCACGATATGGCCGAGAATATTGTCCATATCGTTCTGGCACGTATCGCCGGAGCCCCCGAGGGGACCAAGGGGATCTCGTTGTTTGTGGTGCCCAAGTTCTCGGTTAATCCAGATGGTTCGCTGGGTGAGCGCAATGGCGTGTCCTGCGGGTCGATCGAACACAAGATGGGTATCCACGGTAACTCGACCTGTGTGATGAACTTCGATGCTGCCAAGGGCTATCTGATCGGTGCTGAGAATAAAGGCCTGAACTGTATGTTCACCTTTATGAACACGGCCCGAATCGGTACTGCTATTCAGGGCCTGGTGCATGCCCAGCTAGGTTTCCAGGGCTCGCTTGAGTATTCCCGTGAGCGTTTGCAGATGCGTTCGCTGAGCGGCGTCAAGGCGCCCGATAAGGCGGCCGATCCGATCATTGTCCATCCCGATGTGCGGCGGATGCTGCTAACCCAGAAAGCCTTCGCCGAAGGCGGCCGTGCCCTGGTTTATTTTGCCGCACAGCAGGTCGACAGGGTCACCCTGGCGGAGACCGAAGAGGAGCGTAAGCAGGCCGATGCGCTGCTGTCATTCCTGACCCCGATCGCTAAGGCGTTTATGACCGAAACCGGTTTTGAATCCGCCAACCTGGGGTTGCAGTGCTTTGGCGGTCATGGGTATATCAGCGAGTGGGGGATGGAGCAGAACGTACGCGATTCGCGCATCTCGATGCTGTATGAGGGAACCACCGGGATTCAGGCGTTGGACCTGCTCGGACGCAAGGTGCTGATGACCCAGGGCGAGTTGCTGAAAAACTTCACCAAGATCGTTCACCGCTTCTGCCAGGCGCAGCAAGACAATCCGCAGATGACCACCTATATCACACCGTTGGCAGCGATCAATAAGGAGTGGGGCGAGCTGACAATGAAGATCGGGATGTCGGCGATGAAGAACCAGGATGAGGTGGGTGCAGCATCAGTTGATTACCTAATGTACTCGGGGTATGCGGTCCTGGCTTATTTCTGGGCCCGCAGCGCGCTGGTGGCACAACAACAACTGGAGCGGGGCTCGGATGAAAAAGCCTTTTATGAGGCGAAGCTGCATACGGCTAACTTCTACTTTGCGCGGATATTGCCACGTACCCGCTCTCTAGCCGTTACCATGACGTCGGGTGCCGATAGCTTGATGGCGCTGGCTGCCGAAGACTTTGCTTTCTGAGTTCTGGCCCATCTTTAGTCTTTGATATTAATGCTGAATGCCGCTTTTCGATGGCGGTATTTATTAAATTAGAACAGCAAGGAGAATTCTATGTCCCATCAACAGCAACTCGATGCCATGGTTAGCCGCTTTGACGCCTCGGCAGCGGGCGATCTAGATGTGGTCTTCCAATACCAGCTAGAGGGTGATGATTGCTACTATCTGACCATTGAGAACGGCAGTTGCTCGCTGAGCGCCGGCGAGCATGATGAGCCCAATGCGACCCTGACAATGGATGATGAAACCTTCGCCGAAATTCTCAGCGGTGAAACCGAAGGGATGCAGGCGTTTATGGCCGGAAAGCTCAAGGTCGGCGGCGATATGATGCTGGCGACCCGGCTGACAGCGCTATTCCCATTAAGCTAGGTTAGTATCGATAGATACCTATCAGAGCCGATGATTGCCCAGGTGGCTATCGGCTCGTCCACAATAAGAATAAGCTCAACTAACAATAATAAACATATCAGGTTCGCGCGATGAGTGAGAGTGCAGCTGCAGTTTTAACCGATATCTCCAAGCAATCCCCGTTTCTGGCTTCTATCAACCCCGATGCCGTCAATTCGATCAACGACGTGATGAAGTTGGCGTTTAAGCGCTATAGCGATCTACCTGCGTTTACCAGTCTTGGACGTACCCTGAGTTACCGTGAACTGGATCGGCTCTCAGCCGATTTTGCTGCCTATCTGCAACAGGTGCTGGGTCTCAAGGCGGGCGATCGGATTGCGATACAACTGCCCAATTTGATTCAGTATCCGGTGGTTGTTTTCGGCGCAATTCGCGCTGGACTGGTCGTGGTCAACACCAACCCCCTCTACACCGCTAACGAGATGCAGCACCAGTTCCAAGATTCCGGTGCCAAGGCGTTGGTGGTGTATGCCGGTTGTGGTGATCGTGCCGAAAAGATTCTTGGATCAACCCAGATCAAACATGTGATCACCACCGAGGTCGCTGATCTGCACAGTCCGATTAAGCGCTGGTTGCTGAATGCAGTGGTGAAGCATGTGAAGAAAATGGTGCCTGAGTACAAGCTCTCTGGTGCGGTTAGCTTGCCCCTGGCACTGAAGCTGGGCAGCCGCCATCAGCACCAGGAAGCCACACCGGGGCCCGATGCGGTCGCGGTGTTGCAGTACACGGGAGGGACCACCGGGGTAGCCAAGGGGGCGATGCTTAGCCACGGTAATCTGGTTGCTAACTACCTGCAGTTGGCTAAACATTTCGGTGAGTTTATCGGTGAATCGAAAGAGACCTTTATAGGTCCGTTGCCGCTCTACCATATCTACGCGTTTACCATGCACTGCATGCTGCTGCTGGGCAGCGGCAATCACAGTGTGCTGATTCCCAACCCGCGTGATATCCCCGGTTTTGTTAAGGAACTTAGAAGGTGGAAATTCACCGGCTTTGCGGGCCTTAATACCCTGTTTGTCGCCTTAGAGAACAATACAGAGTTTGCCCAGCTGGATTTTAGTGCGCTGAAATTTACCGCCTCCGGTGGTATGGCGTTGACCACAGATGCGGCCAACCGCTGGGAGCAGATCACCGGTTGTCAGATTATCGAAGGTTACGGGCTGACCGAAACATCGCCCGGGGTGACTTTTAATCAGCCCGGGCGGGTGCAGCTGGGTACGATCGGCCAGGCCCTACCGTTGACCGAACTGAAGGTGCTCGACGACGCAGAGCAGTCGTTGCCTGCCGGGCAGCCTGGTGAGCTTTATGTGCGTGGACCTCAGGTGATGAAGGGCTATTGGCAGCAGGTGGAAGAAACTTCCCTGGTGATGACCGCTGACGGCTGGTTTCGTACCGGCGATATGGCGATCATTCAAGAGGACCAGTTTGTCCGTATCGTTGACCGTAAGAAGGACATGATTATCGTCTCTGGTTTTAATGTGTATCCCAATGAGATCGAAGATGTGGTCACGACGATGGCTGAAGTGCGCGAGTGTGCGGCCATTGGAGTGCCGGACGAGCGTAGCGGTGAAGCGGTGAAACTCTTTGTGGTCAGTGAGTCCGATGACTTAACCCTGGAGATGATTCAGGCCTACTGCCGTGAGCGCCTGACCGCCTATAAAATCCCCCGGCAGATCGAATTTTGCAAAGACCTGCCTAAGAGCAATGTCGGCAAGGTGTTGCGTCGGGCGCTGAAACAGCCGCCGGCAGCCTGATCGGGAATTCAGACCTAAAGGAGCTGGTTATGCAGACGTTAGCTAGAGGAGATATGAGATGCAGGTGTTAGAGCAGCGATGAGTGAACTGATCAAGGTCGAGCAGGTAGCCAGTATCCTACGGATAGTACTCAATAATCCCGAAAAAATGAATGCGGTTACCCAGCCGATGTATCAGGCATTAGCCGATGCCATGCAGCAGGGCGACGAGAATCCCGAAGTGCGGGTGATCTATCTCTGTGCCGAGGGAGACAATTTCTGTGCCGGTAACGAGATAGGGTCATTTATCGCCGCCTTGGATGACCCTGATGGCGCTGCCGTTGCGGCTATCGAGGTACCGGCGGAGCGTCTCCTGCAGCAGTTGGCCCAGTTGCAAAAACCGCTGGTGGCCGAGGTTAAGGGCGTTGCGATCGGCATAGGGGCGACGATGCTGCTGCATTGCGATCTGGTGTATGCAGATAACGAGGCGCGTTTCATGCTGCCTTTTATCAACCTGGGCTTAACCCCCGAAGGGGGCTCGAGTCAGCTGCTGCCCCGGTTGCTGGGGCATCTTAGAGCTGCTGAGTTGTTGATGCTTGGGGAAATGTTTTCGGCCCAGCAGGCGGCTGAATGGGGGCTTATCAACGCACAGCTTGATGCTGATCAGTTGCATCCTAAGGCTTGGGCGATGGCGCTTAAGCTAGCCGAAAAGCCGCCTGCAACGCTTCGGGCGATCAAGGCGATGCTTAAGAGCAATACTCAACAGCCCCTGCAGCAGGTGATTACATCGGAAATCCTGGAGCTAGGGCAGCGCCTGGGTGGCGCTGAGGCGAAGGAAGCTGTGACAGCGTTTGTAGAAAAACGCGCCCCAGACTTTTCAAATTTCAGCTGATCAGCGATTCGGCAGCGCCAGGTAGAGGGCGTTGCCATCCCGTTCGATGAGCAGCAGCAGGGTCGAGAGTTGTTGCGCTGAAGCCTCGGCAAGGGCGTTAAGGGTCGTAATCTTGTTACGGTTGGCCGACAGAATCTTGTCGCCTGGACGCAGGCCCGTGAATGCAGCGGGGCTGTTGGCTGCAATTGCTTTTATGACTACGCCGCTGTCACCCTCGGCGAGAACCGCGCCGCTTAGATTGGCGTTGTAACGTTCCCCTTCGGTAACCCCCTGGCCCGGTAGCTCCAGATTGACGGTTTTCTGGAAGCGGCTGCTGTCTCGCAGCAGCTCAAAGCTTAGGGAGTCGCTAATCAGCCAGACGCCTAGCTTGGCGCGAAGCTCGGCGGTGTTTTTAATCGTCTCGCCGTTGACCTGCAGCACCACATCCCCCGGTCTGATGCCGGCCTTTTCTGCGGCTGATCCTGGTGCCACCTCGCTGACCAAGACGCCAGTTTCGTTCTGGGCTAAACCAAACGCCTCGGCCAGATCGATAGAAAGATCCTGGATCACCACACCTAGCCGTCCGCGCTTCACCTCACCGGTTTTGGCCAGTTGTTGGACGATCGCATGGGTCATATTACTGGGTATGGCAAAGCCGATCCCCACGTTTCCGCCACCAGGGGCGATGATGGCGGTATTGATGCCGACGAGTTCACCACGTAGATTGATCAGCGCGCCGCCGGAGTTGCCGGGGTTGATAGAGGCATCGGTCTGGATAAAGTTTTCATAGCCCTCAATGCCCAATCCGGTTCGTCCCAGTGCGCTGACGATTCCGGTTGTCACCGTCTGTCCCAAACCGAACGGATTGCCTATCGCGACGACAAAATCACCCACCTGGAGTTGATTTGAGTCTGCCAGAGGCACTTCGGTAAGCCCCTCCGCCTCAACTTTTAGCAGCGCCAGATCAGCATCCGGATCGCTACCGATCAGTCTGGCCTGCAGATTACGGCCATCGGTCAGGGAGATATGAATTTCGTCGGCACCGGCGACTACATGCTGATTGGTGACCACCAAGCCCTGACCTGCGTCGATGATGACCCCGGACCCAGCGCTCTGTGCCTGACGTTGTTGTTGCTGCCGTTGCGGTGGTAGGTTGAAAAAGCGCCTGAAGAAGGGGTCTTCCAGCAGCGGGTTGGTTGCGCGACTATGGGTAAAGGTGGATATGTTAACCACCGCGGGTGTCACCTCCTTGAGCAGCGGCGCCAGGGTCGGTAGCGGTTGCCCCTGAGAGTCGCTGAGCGGTAGTCCAGCCTGGCTTGCGGGAGAGACTAGAAGCGTTAGTAACGTTGAGAGGCTAACAGCGATAACGATGGTTTTAAGTAGATGGGAGAGCTGCTTCATGTGGCTGCGCCTTGGTCTAGATGAACGTTGAGTTGCTCTGTTGAGTGTGGCTAGGAATCGATTGGAGTCAACCGGTGGGAAAAAGTTTAGTGTTAGGCAGAAAAAATTGATGTATTAATTTGAGCAGCTGTCGAAAATAAAAACGATAGCTCAGGTAGGTATTGGTCTGGCAGTCTGCTACATTCGAGCAATAATCCCTACAATGATAAAGGATATCTCTTGCGGCGCTGACACTGAGATTAGCGATGACAAGAACAAGGACTTTGATATGAGCGAGCGTAAAATTAACCCAGGCGGCCAGTCTGGCCAGAATGGCAATCTCTGGATGCGGGGGTTGATGATGCTGATCTTTATCTTTTGTCTCTGGGTTGCCAGGTTTGTGCTACTTACTGTAGCGCTGTTCCAGTTTTTGAATCTGCTGCTTACCTCGAATACCAATCAAAACTTGCTCGATTTCGGATTGAGTTTGAGCGTCTACCAGTGCCAGATTATGCGTTTTTTGACCTTTAATACCGAAAAACAGCCCTATCCTATAGGCGATTGGCCATCGTCATAACGCTTTTTCTTATTGCGGTCGACTGCGAATATACGCCGAGTTGACCGCGGTAATGCACCCGAATCCAGAGGCTGTCTACCATGCCCCTTATTGCTAACACCCCGAGCCCACCCTATTACGCGGTTATCTTCTCTAATCTGCGAACCGAGGATGATGACGGCTACGATGCGATGGCCGAGCGGATGGTTAAGCTGGCGGCTCAGCAATCGGGTTTCCTCGGGTTTGAAACGGCTCGCGATGGTCTGGGGATCAGTGTTTCTTACTGGCGAGACCTGGAATCGATTCGGGCTTGGAAAGCCAATGCTGAACATCTGCAGGCGCAACGGCTGGGTCATCAGCGCTGGTACTCCGCCTTTAAGACTCGGATCGCCCGAGTAGAGCGCGATTACGGGCTCTAGTTTTTAGAGAGCTTTCCAACCCCTGATCACGGCAGCTGAGGTCAAAATGGAAACACAGCAAACCGACATACTTATTATCGGCGGCGGTGGCGGCGGGCTACGCGCCGCCATTGCCGCTGCCGAAGCCAACCCCAGGCTTTCGATTGCGCTGGTCTCAAAGGTCTACCCGATGCGAAGCCACACTGTGGCTGCAGAGGGGGGCTGTGCCGGGGTGGTGCAGCCGCATGATTCGCTCGATTACCATTTTGACGATACCGTCTCCGGCGGTGACTGGTTATCGGATCAGGATGTGGTCGATTACTTCGTTAATCACGCGGCCGAGGAGAACTACCGGCTAGAGCACTGGGGTTGCCCCTGGAGTCGCAAAGCCGATGGTCGGGTCAATGTGCGTGCCTTTGGCGGGATGAAAGTCGAACGTACCTGGTTTGCAGCCGACAAGACCGGCTTTCATATCCTCCATACGCTGTTTCAGACCTCGATAAAATACCCGCAGATAAAGCGCTTCGATGAGTTTTTTGTCACCGATCTAATCGTTACCGATGGGGTTTGCCAGGGGGTGCTGGCGCTCGATATTGCCAACGGTAGTTTCTCCACGCTGCTGGCCAAGTCGGTCATCATCGCCACGGGTGGCGCAGGCAGAGCCTATCGCTTTAATACCAACGGCGGCATCGTCACCGGCGATGGTATGGCGCTGGCTTACCGCCAAGGTGTTGCCCTGCGGGATATGGAGTTTGTCCAGTACCACCCGACGGGCCTTCCCGGTAGTGGGATTCTGATGACCGAAGGTTGTCGGGGCGAAGGCGGGATACTCACCAACAGTGAAGGTTATCGCTATCTGCAGGACTATGCGCTGGGGCCGGAAACACCACTGGGACAGCCCAAGAATAAACAGATGGAGCTGGGACCGCGCGATCGTCTGAGCCAGGCGTTCTGGCACGAGGAGCAGAAGGGGCGGGTGATCGCCACCGAAAGGGGCACCGCGGTGAACCTGGATCTACGCCATCTGGGCGAGGTTAAGATCAATGAGCGGCTGCCGTTTATCCGGGAACTGGCAAGCGCCTATGTGGGTGTCGACCCCGTCTATGCACCGATTCCGGTTCGGCCAACGGTGCACTACACCATGGGTGGGATTCAGACCAATGGGTTGACCCAGACTAGTATTCGCGGTCTCTATGCCGTAGGCGAGTGCGCCAGTTCTGGTCTCCATGGTGCCAATCGTTTGGGTTCTAATTCGCTGGCCGAGCTGGGTGTGTTTGGCAGGGTGGCAGGCGAGCAAGCCGCCGACCATGCCTCACAGGCAGAGATGCCGCAGTTCACGGCGGTTAAAGCCCAAGTGGAGCAGCAGGAGGCCGGTTGGCAGGCGCTGCGAACAGCCAAGGGCGGCAGTCAGGCGAGTGATACAAAAGGCGATAAAACCGGGGAAAGCGTGGCTAAGCTCCGTCAGGAGTTAGCGGATACGCTGGAGGAGGGGGTCGGCATTTACCGTGAGGCCTCGGGAGTGCAGGCAGCCTGTACCAAGATTGAGGAGCTGCAGCAGCGCTTTAAGCAGATCCGGCTGCA
>TARA_R110002167_G_scaffold148098_1_pt1 | contig 22835 bp, 31 predicted proteins | sample TARA_R110002167 | Tara Oceans TARA_R110002167 (sample SAMEA4398238) | marine metagenome | biome: Polar Biome; feature: [MES] marine water layer (ENVO:01000295) within the mesopelagic zone...; material: water (ENVO:00002006), including particulate matter (ENVO:01000060) such...
TTTTTTCTATCTTTTGTAATTTCATACCACAAAGATAAGTAAAATAATATTTATGGCCAAACAAAAACCCCCATATTTCTATGAGGGTAACTTAACTTAACAAATCAAATAAAATGTTTGTTACTACCACTACCAACCAATCAACCCAATAAAATCATAACATAAACTAACAATACCATACACGGTAAAAATAAGAACCAAAACACTTATCAGTAATGTTCGTTTCCAATTTTCTGGTAATTGTTCACCTGTTTCTTTGAACTTATCTATCAATCTGGGGCCCTTACTTTTACATTTATCACAAGCCATTATCTTTTAAAATTTTCTAATGTTAATATTTCACTTAATTTTTTACGTTCCTCATCTGTTAATTTAGAAGGCATATCTTGTTCTAAGTATATCAACATATCACCAAACATTCCACCTCCGTCGGTAAAACCTTTTCCCTTAGCTTTCAAGGCTTTACTACTATCATGTAATTCTGGTACCTTAATTCTAATATCCCCCTCAAAATGTGGTACGGTCAAATCAACACCCAAAATACATTCTATTGGGTTAACTTTCTTTAGGTATATGTAATTCATCCCCTCTTTCTTCCTGTCTTCAGTACCCTCAACATTAATAACAATCAACAAATCACCAGATATACCATTAAATGTATCGTCCCCACCACCATTCTTTTTCATAAAGTGACCAGAGTCTATACCTCTTGGTATTGTGAACTTTAGTGTTCTTTCTATCACGTCACCACCATTTAAAAATCCACATCCTGCACATGCGGGACAAGTAACATTAACCATCTGTCTAAAGAAAGCTGAACCTATAGTCTGCATTATTATTCCCCTACCATTACATTGTGGACATTTACGTCCATTACTTATTTTTTTACGGTATTTAAGTTCTTTCTCTTCCCCCCAATATGTTTCCTCAAGTGTTATGGTCAAATTAATCTTCAAGTCTTTACCTCTCATCCTAACAGGTTGTTGTTGTTGTTGCTGTCGTCTTCTTTTTCCTTGATTATTAAAAAATTGACTAAAGGCATCAAATGGGTCCCCGTCAAACCCACGTTGTTGTCCTTGAGTGTCGTATTTGGTTCTTTTGTCTTTATCCCCTATAGTGTTATAAGCTTCGGATATAGTTTTAAACCTTTCTTCATCCCCACCTTCTTTGTCAGGATGATATTTAATAGATAACTTACGATAAGCTTTTTTAATGTCGTCCTGTGTAGAATCTTTACTTACACCTAACGTTTCGTAATAATTTGCCATAATGAATAATAAAAAATACCATATAATACTGTTTAATAATAAGAAGAAGAAAAAAATCCTCTTCAGTTCTAACATACGCAAAACAGTTAATAAAAAATATAGTGAATTAACTAAAAAAACAAAGCCGATATTCCCACTATTATTATTAAATGATGTAGAGTGTGATTTCAAATTAGCTATTATAACTAAATCTGAAGGTGCTGAGGGTGGTTCGGTTGTTAAAGACGATATGGGTAGGTGGGTTACCACAACGATAAATCATGACAACTTTAGTTTCGTTAAATTATCATCACACCAGGTAACAGGAACAGTATATGACCATAAATCTAAGAAAAAGATTACTGTGGAGGATATGTTGGAACGGTATTTGCCTAAACGAGATTTCTGTCAATTATTTAGTTTAAATAACAAAATTGTTATTCAGAAGGACGATAATATTTCTATTTTTAGTTTAAAGACCGTACAAGAATGTCGTAGATTAATGAATTGTTTATCAACGCACTTCAATAAAAATAGTATTATGAATTGTTTATTAGTTAAAGATACATCTACAGTACAACGTAAACAACTATATAAATTATTAATAGAAAAAGGGTTTAAAAAACCCTTCCTATATAAACACTACACTCAATAGTGTTATTTAATAAATGTAAATCTAATTTTTGAGATGTTGACTGTGAACTTATCCGTTTTTTCTACCATACTTAACCTAGATATTAAACCAATCTCATCTTGTATTTCACGATGTAACCTATCATCCACCTTAAGAATAACCTCTAATTCCTCAAAATTAGAATCTAGATTATTTATACACTCTGCTACTTCAGCATAATTAGCTAAATGTTCATTTAGTTTCCCGTCAGTACCTTTAGTAACCTTGTCCATAAACCATCTTTTTGTTTTTCTTTAACTTTTTGTATCTTATTAGTTACCTTTGACCGGTCCACCGACAGTATCTGGTTTACCAATATCTTCTTTTGGTTCACTACTTCCCTCTGGTCTTTGTTGAGTTCCCTCTCGTACCATCCCGTTGATTTGTAATTTTTCGTCATCACTTAGTGTGTTTTTCTTATTTAAACTAGTGAAAGACATATTCTTTAATGACTCTAGATTATTATCCATAAACATCTTTTCTAACTCTAATCTCTTAATCTCTAAAAGTCTATCTTTCTCTTCTCTTTCTAAATTAATCTTCAATATCAATTTAGCTGAACTAAATACTTCATTAACCATGGTAGAATTATAAGATGAAAATAAAGATATTGATTTTGTATTATCTTTATTCCCACCATTTATCTTAGACCCGACATTTTTACCATACATTTCTAAAATTGTCCAATTAGATGGTACGTTTAAATCGACAATAAAGTAATCGTCATGTAGTCTAATCCCATAGAAATACGGTCTTAAATTTTCTATTTCACTGAATATCCCCATATTTAATTAAAGATATATGTTATGAAGTATGACATAGATACCCCAATTAATATTAATTCGTTTCTTACTAAAACCATACGTTGTGGTGGATTACTAAGTAATTTAACCAATAAAGAAATTCCATAATACATACATACTAAAATGCTAAATACAAAAACCAACATGTAATACCAACCAGTCATATTATTTCTTTGTATGAGATAAAATTTCTTTTCTAATGTCTTGACAAAGACCTTTAATGTCCTGAGCTGTTTTTCTTGCTCTAGTACCAGCACTCTTATTTGAATTCTCAGCGCATTTAGTTACGTCCATAGATAAATTCTCTACAGCTTCCTTGATTTGTTGTAATGTTTCAATCATTTTCTTTATTTAAATTATTATTATTATACGACTCCCATAGTGTTAGTGTTGTTAAAACATGTGAAATCTCCTTTAATTTTTTAATGGTAGAGTCCACTCGTTCTTCTAACCCAATATCACTTTTCATCAACAATTCTTCCAATTGACCTTCCATTAAATTCTTCTCAGTAATCAATTTAGTTGTGACTATATCTGTTAACCTATTATTTGTCATATTTGTTTATTTACAGTAATACTACACCATTATTTTAACGATGTCAATATTTTAAATTAGTTTCTATTATTTTATACATTTCGGAATACACATCTAACTCAGACTTTGTTCGTTTTCCTATTGGTGGTTCGAATAGCTCTGTGAAAAAGCTTCTAACTCTATCAATCACATTAGGTTTTGGATTGTTGTAGAAGGTATCTTCGAAGAACACCCTAAAGTACTCATAATGTTCACCGTAACTATTAAAGTATATTGATTCTTTTTCGAAATTATTAATTACTTTAGACCAACACCAATCAAAATGTTTATCTCTATCATCATTAGTCACTAGATAGTCTTCACCTAAATAGGTTTCGTTTACAAGACAATATAAAGATGAAATGAAATCAAAAAGTAATGAGCTCATCTCTATAGTTATGCCATTTACCTTAATCCATCTATCGATTTCTGATTGTTCTAACGGGTCTCTAATGTATTTTAGAAACTCTAACGGTGTATATTTTTTACCTCCCATACTGAAAATATAGTATATGACGTAAGGTAATAAAGTCTTACTGTGTTTTCTTATTGTACCCGAATAAATGTTTTATATTATTCATGTCGTAATTTACACTTTCACTTACATTATTACCTTCTCTCATTCCCTTAAGTTTTTTCATTAACTCGACAGATATTACCCCATCAGTTTCCATACCTAATTTTTTCTGTAGTTTGATTATACAATTTGTAGTTTTGTCACCAATTTTTCCATCCATAGTTATTTGGCACCAATCTTGTATAAGTCTGACATCAGCAGCAATTGCGTCAGATAGTGTTGATTTTTTCTTTGCTTCTTGTTCAGGAATAAATCCAGGATTTCGTCTTTGGAAAATCTTATTCGATATCGCTACACCATCATTTCCTTTTAACTTTTCGTGTTTTTGTTTAAGTATTTTTTTAATTTTTTCACCTGTCGGGTCTTTCTTCACATTAACAACATTACCAACATCTACACCATCAGTACCTTTGTCAGATGAATTACCAGTTTCAGAAGAGCCCTCTAAATACTTAGAAAATCTATCTTTAAATTCATCAGATGGTTCAGTATCGTACTCTAAGTCCGATAACCCACCACCTCTCCAGGTATCAACATAGTCTTCTTGTTCAGTAGAATTTCTATACATTGGTGAAGTATAATCAGTTTTTGAATTCTCTTGATTTGGAAATTCGGGATTACTGTTACCGTCAAACTTTAAGTAATCCTTAACTTTTTTAACCACGGAATCAATATATTCTTTATTATTTCTACCAGACTGTTTGGTCACCCTATCAGTATTAGATATACCAGGTGTACGATTCTTGCTTTTGATAGCCTCACCTAAACGAGTTTTTAATCCTTTTAAGGCCAATTCCTTTTCGATTTCTTCACTCATTATTCTTTTCATCTCCTTATTTAATTCTGCTTTATGTTTATTTCCCATGGTTTGTTTTTTATTATAAATATCTTATTATTCGTGTTTTGCCCCTGCATCTGACCCCATACTATATATTTTACCTATCGGCGTATCCATATTACCACCACCTACCAAACTTGTGATTGGTGACTTATAGAATTTTCTACTAATAATTTCATCCAATTCTTTTTTGGTCATATACCTACCATCACTTTCTTTCTTTGATTTAGTGGCTTTATTGTTAGCTACACTTCTAAGTCTCTTACCTAAGTTACTTGTACTCTTAGTCTCTACCAATCTATTAATGATATCATTTTTCTTAATACCCATAGACTTGGCAACCCTACATATACTTTCTACAATATCCCTATCTTCATAAAAGTCCAAAGCGTTTATATCACCCTGATTACAGTATGGGAATTTTTTACATTTATCCTTAACTTTAACATATGTTCCTCCTGGTCCACCGTACTTAGGAAAATTCTTATCCATAACAGCTCTCCAATTTTTATTGTTTTTTGCCCATATCTTTGGTGTTGAGTATGCACCAGATGAGGATGAACTTGTAGCTTCACCTAATTCTTCTTCTTTCTTTCTTTCTGATTTTGGTTTACAAATTTTATCAACTGAGCAATAGTATTTTCCTTTGGGGCACTTTTTAGATTCACTAATAGTAGACTCCCAATTTGGTATCCTTTTATTTTTTTTCTTTGTGTTGGTTGTATTTTCCTTTGGGCTAGAACCGAATAATGGCCCAACATAACTTCCTGAGGCTCCTCCTGTACTAGTCTGTTCATTAGATTCCTCTTCTTTACTCTCATGTTCATCATAGTCGAATGAGTTTGAGACACTGTCTATACTGTCTGCCATTTGTGCGATTTTAGATTCCATCCAACCATCTAAATTCTCACCACTTTCTAGACGGTCATAAACACTCTGGGATTTTCTAGCTATATTGTATAGTTGTTGTTTTGCCATATAAGAACCTTTATGGGAATCATCGTCATGGTCTATCTCATCTAATGTGTTATAATCGTCATCTAGTAATTTACTGAATGTCGTGTTTACCTTGGCCCAATCATCCCCACTATCAAAACTTGTAGTTTTCATAACTTCCTCCACACCATTTTCTAATGTCTTCTTAAAATCTATAGCCTCTTTTAATCTCTTAGACATAGTTAAACGTTTTTTATTTGTGAATTCCAGAAACTTCTTCGTAACCAAAATGTCTTGTATAACTCCATCAATACGTCACTACTGATGTTAACTATATTCTTTCTATTAGATTTTCCTAATTTGGTATTCCTACCATTCAATTCTTGTTCTACCATATCCATAACAGTCTTCTTGAATGGTGCTTTCTTTAGATATTCTTTAATCTCCGCTCTAGCGATTCTTTCTATTTCAGTCTTGTCCGTATTAGTTAATGCCATAATAGTCTTTTATTATAAATATACGTTAAATAAGTAATGTGTGGTGTTATCTTGGTAATGTATAATCCATTGTGTGGATTATTACAACAGTGCTTACAATACCTAAAACGAAGTGTAGTCTAGGTGCATTATACCACTTAGGTTCTAGTTGTTTTGTTAAGTCTTGGTACATAATAATTCTTTGGTCTAATAATATAATCTTTTCATCTAAGAACATAATGTGTACACTATCTTGTTGGTTGTATTGTCTATAATTATCAATTTGTGTTTCTAGTAACCCTATCTCTATTTGGTTGATACTATCCTTTTGTTCGTATACCTGAAATAGTGAATCCATTTGAATCACCTCTTCATTTGTGAATGTGTATGTTGTGTCTGTAGTCTGTGCGTTAACCTTACTACAAGCTATTAACATAATTAATATTAGTATGTACCCTGTAAAGATTTTACAAGTTGGTCCAAAGTTTTTCATATTACTTTTTCTTTTTTATTCGTTTTTTAAGAGATGAGACAGCTTGGTTTGATGTTTTCTTTTTGGTTTTTGGTGTTTGTTTTTTAATTTTTTTAAGTTCTTCTTCCGTAGATTTGATATTCTTTTTTATATGTTTCTTTTTCTTTTTAACTTCACCTATCTTCTTGTCTACATTTTTAGTCTTTTTTTCATTTAACTTGATGTCCTTCTTAATCTTTTTAACCTTTTTGCTAGTGTTAGAATTTATAAACCAAACAAGCCCAATAAAAAAACTTATAAAACCTATTACCCATTTCCATGATTTTTTTAAAAATTCCATATCTATAATGGGACGTCCCCAATCTGTTTGTCTTCTTCACTTTCAGCTTCTGATGAATCAGCTGACGGTTCAACACTTCCTTTTCTTTCAGAAAGAATTTGTGACCACTTAGTAGAAAAAGTTTTATAGTATGTTTTTAATTTATCTAACATACCGTACAAGTCTTCGTCAACCTTAATCATTGTACCATTAATATAGATACCGTTTGATTCACCTATACTATAGAAAAATTCTAGGTCAAACCTAACTAACTTTCCAGACCATTCAATATTATTCTTATAGACATTAAGTTCATTAAAGTCAGCTAAATCCTCAACTGAATCAATAAAACCTTCCATAGTCTCAGTGAAGGCAAGTTCTTCGTTAGATGTAATGTTTAAATCTTTATCAGTTACACCATGAACAATAATCGAACTACCACCAACTGCATATTCTTTGGTCTTTTCTTCCTTAACCGTCTCAACATCTATTTCAATATCGTCAACTTGTTCGTGTAACCTTCTAGATAGGTTTAACATATCTTTCATTTGGTCATACGATTCATCCAAAATTAATCCTTTTTTATTTCTTTTTTCCATGTTCAATTTTTTCTATTAATTTATCAAAATCAAAAGCTGGACTAACGTCTGTCCAGAAATTATTATAATTACTTCTACTAACTAAACCCTCAAAATACATTATGTCATTTACTTGAACATTGTGTCCAACAAAATTCATTTTAATACCCATATTATCAGATAGGTTTCTAATTAATTTAGCACATGAGTTTATCTGTTCTTCAGTGTATGACGCCCAAAATAAATGACCTCTCCATTTCTTACGAAATACCTCACCTTTATAAATATCCCCTATCCAGTTGTTATACTCATTAGTGTCAGGATTTCTTTTTAACCACCCTAAATTTTCCAATACAATCATAACACTTGCTTCATCGATGTATTCATCACCAAAAAATTTTGATGTTGCGGTTGGTTCTATGAGATTTACTACAACTCCTTCTTTGGTAATCATATAGTGTGGTATTCGTTTATAATTTCCATCCATTCTATATTTAAGACTGTTATAATAGTATGCCGCACTCCTACCTGTATGACATAACATGATTTGTGTCTTGTCTACACCGTAATCTTCACTGTAGAAGTTCATTTTCTTATCTACTAATTCTATATCCATTATTTTCTTTTACGGTATGTTAATACTTTCTTACCGTTATCTAATGATACGTCGTCGTTTTTAGAATTTAAACGCTTTTCATCTAAACCATCCACTATCAATGTCTGGGTAGTGTCAGTTAGTCTGTCTAGGTCCCCAAAATAATCATCTTCAAATACAGTTGGTGGTTCCTCTGTTTTTAATTTATCTTGATTTTCTTTAACTCTTTTTTTTAGTTCATCTGATGGACCAGGATAGTGTTTTTCTTCTTTTGTTGTTACTACTTTTCCATCCTCTTTTACACTACCTAAAGTTTCTAGATACTTTTCTAGAGCTTTCAAATCTAACTCTGTTGGTGTTATGGGAATCCCCATTTCTCTTTCAATTATCCCAGCCTGTGTACTCATACTATTAATTTGTTCATCTGTAAATTCCTTTTCTGTATGTGGTTTACTGTCTACGTGCTCCTCAACCACAGCCTCTTCTGGTTTCTTTATTTTAGCAAATGCCATATTAGACGCTACTACTAACGCTATCGCTAATGGGTCAAATACAAATATAATAAGCAATAAGAACCAGTTAACAACTACTCCCATATCCTTACCAGTTGTTTCAGCTAGATATTTTAATGGACCTAACTCTCTTTCATCTTCATTAGATATTTCTTTATCTAACAACACCAGGTCTGTTTTATTAATAGAATCCATTACAGCCTCTATCTTAATATTGATATTCTCTCTGTCTACAATTGTAGTCTTTAGTTCTGCTTGTAAAGCTCTTCTCGCTGAACTAGATGTTGAAGTGATTACTGTTTCGGAATTTTTATCATACCATGATACTTGTTGAGGATTAGATAACGATACTCTTAAGTCTGAAATTGATTTATTAATTTGATTCTTCTCAAGTGTTAAATCTTCTTTTGTTTCTTCGAACCTAACTTGTTTCTGTTCAAGAATAAGAAGTGACTTATCCAATAACTCTGATTGGGTTGCTGTTGATTGGTAAGCTCCGGACAAGAATCCATATATACCTCCGGAAGTGATTACCATCAAAACAAAACATGCGATTGTTAAATACGTTCTTAACCACTTGTTTATAGTATCCCAGTATTGATATAATAGAGATGCTACGACTAACTTTGCAAATTCAAGACTACCGGCCATTATCATAACTTGTATAGATGCACCAGCAAATAACTTACTCAAACCGTACACCGAATAAAATGCTGCACTACCTGCTACTAATAAAGCGGATAAAGCTACAATTAAAGGAAATATTCTGTTCTTCATAATAATTTTACTTTACTATAAATATCATCTACTCATGTAGTCTAACAACCCTTCACTATCGTTTCTCAACTTTCTTAATGCTTTTTCTTTAATTTGTCTTACTCTTTCCTTAGTTAGATTAAACTCTTCACCTATCTCGGCTAAGGTCTTTGGTGTACCGACTAGTCCGAAATAATCCCTAACAATTGTCATTTCTCTATCATCCAAGACTGACATAGTGTCAATTAATTCTTGTTTCATAGTGTCTTGATTGTTAAATTGTGAGTCAGGAGCGTCAGCAGCTTCATTAACTAACACATCAATTAAAGTATCACCGTCTTCATTAATTGGTTTACTTAGATTGGTAACTGATGGTAATGTACTTAGTTTCTTATTTAATTGTACAATGCCATTCTTTGCCTCCTTTTTAGCTTTATACAATTCTTGTATAATATTAGCTGGTAGTCTAATTGTTCTAGCGTTTTCATTTAAACACTGTAGTATTGATTGTTTTACCCACCATACCGCGTATGAGATAAACCTAAACCCTTTAGACCAGTCAAAGTTCTCTATTGCCTTCAATAAACCAAAGTTACCCTCAGCAATCAAATCAGCTAAATCAATACCTTGATTCTGGTAATCTTTAGCTACACTTATAACAAATCTTAAATTGCCCTCCAACATTTCTTTATGTATGGAACTTATTTGTTCTTCAGTGGCATTACCACTCATCATAATTTTAGCTAATTCTTTTTCCCTTTCTTTGGTTAGGATTGTGGATTTCCTAACGTCTTTTAAATAATGTTTAATTTCCTCTTGATTGATAAAAATGTTTGTTTTCGCCATTTATTTTTTATTTAATGTTAATACAATTACTATACCGTCAGTGGTTAATCTGACAAAACCTGACATAATGTCATTTTTTACTTTCTTCGTCTAAGAACTTTTTTTCTTTATCTGTTAATGAATCAATACCAGAGTCATAAACCTTTTCTAAAATTCCATTTAATGTTAATGGTTTTTTATCGTGAATCATTATACGTTTATCTTTGTCTTTAGTTTCGTTATCACCTAAATTCATACCTATAACATCATGAATATCTTCTAACATCTCAATATCTTCTAAAATTATATCCGCTAAATCCTGATACCTTGATTTCCCTAACAAATGTTTTTCCATGTCCCCATCCATTCTAATCCCAAACTTTCTACTTCTTGGTTGGAGTATGTACATGTCTATTGTTTCCATTAATTCTTCTCTCAAATAATTATCTATTTCTTGGAAATTTTCCTTACTTCTAAATAAACAAACTAGTGATGTCTCTGAGTGCACATACCTAATATCACTAAACTCTTCTGTTATTGGTGAGAGCACTTCTATTACCTCCGATATTATCTCGGTTTCTCTTTCCCAACGACCCATTATAAACAATATGTAGTTCTTATTTCTTTTCATACTTAAATTTTATACAAAGATAAACAAATTATGTAGACTACCAAAAAATACTTACTTTATTTTTGAGACATTTCCTGTCTTTGTAACCGTAATATTATTATCACTCCACTCTTTAACCAAAGAATTGTGTGTAATTACAAATATATTGTCGAAGTAATCCTTAATTTTAACAAAGAAATTACCAATTAATTCTAAATTTTCATCACTTACTTTGCCGAACACCTCATCAAAACATACTATGTTGGGTTTTGGTAGTGAACATACATTAGCTAGTACTGCTCTTAAAGCTAAAGACGCTATTGTCTTTTCATAACCACTACCAGACGATAAAGGTTTTTCTATTGAGGTTTCATTATCAATCATGAAGAAACCTAATTCATTCTTATCTGTAATTTTTAATACCACAATAAATAAAGCACTGTCTGATAATAACCTATTCAGTTCACTATTAATATGTGGTATTGTGTTCTTAAGGATTATCTTAGAAATACCATTCTTACCATAAGATATTAAGTATGACTTAAATACCCTACCAATCTCTTCCTCTGAATTTATCTTAGTAACTTTATCATCGTTTTCTATAATATTAACCTCATTATATTTATTTGTACTCTCCAGTGTTTTGATATTGGTTAGGTGCCTATCTCTAATGGCTTGTAGTGTACTAATCCTGGTTTTAAGACTTACCATTAATTCATTCATCTTCCTATTCTCATCTACCCTACTTTCATTTGTGTTCCAGAGTTCCATCTCACCCTCCTTTTCTTTAAGACGAATATCAACATCTTTAATTTGTAGTTCGTGTTTGATTCTATCTAATTTTCTCCTTTCGTACGTTCTCCAATCAGACTTACATAGTGAAAATGTCTTTTCCTGGTTAACTAACTTTTCATTTTTATTTGTGTCTTTAATGAGTTTAGTTTTATTTTTATTTAATATTTTTAACTTGTTATCGATTTCATCCTTGTGATTAACATCATCTAATGGTCGATTACATGTTGGGCACATTTCACTTTCCTCCAATTCCTTAATGAACTTCTCCGTATCAGTTATATCTTTACCTAATAATCTAAGGTCGATATTATTCTCATTAATCTTTTCACTAGTGTTACTGTGTAATTCTTCATTATATTGTATGTTAGGTTCAATAATATCAGTATCATCAAAATTATTAACTAAATAATTCTTTTCTTTTATTATCCTTCCAATTTCCCTTTCTAATTCTTTAGGGTCCATGTTAACTATACTAGAATTTATATTAGTCACTTTCTTTTCAGAAGCTTTATCTCTCTCATCACTAACACTTTTAATTTCACTATCCTTCTCATTAATCTTAACATTAAGTTCTATTATAGTTTCGTTGTTAGTTTTTACTTCTTCCTTAAGTGTGTTAGTTGAATCATTTAAGTCGGTAATATTATATAAATTAGAAACTAATTTCTTTGACCAATCAGAGTACATCTTCTTACAAATCACTTCCTTTTCTTTAATTCGTTCAAGACCTATAAACCTAGTTAGAATATCACCTCTCTGTGTTGGTTTAGTGTCGATTAACTCCTCTAAATTACTACCAGTTGTCACTATGGTTAGTAAAAAATCATCTACAGAACCTATAGATTTTGTTATTATTGATTCTGTTTCTCTTCTTTGTTCCCCTTGTAAATTCTGTAATGTATTATCATCCAATACTTTACTGAAATTTAGTTCTGTCTTAACATTCCAATCACCTTTCTTGGTTTTCTTACGAATAATTCCACGTTCAATAACATAACTTGAACCATCCATCTCAACCTCCCCACGAACTAAAACCCTATTCTTGTTTGTGAACTTATTAAAAACTTCAATGGCTTTAGATGATTTGGTTGTCTTATTGAAGAATAGAAACAATAGTAGGTCTACAGATAGTGTTGTTTTACCACCAAAATTAGATGGTATTGAATCTATAGCTGTGATTCCTCCTAAATCATTAAAATCAATCCTATTGTCTTCACCAAAAGACAGAAAGTTACTAAACTCAATCCATTTTACTGCCCATTTTTTATTACTAATCTCATTTGGTGATTCCTCTAATAGTTTTTCTTCCACTCTATTGTCTAGCCTTTTTAACTTATCCCAATCAACAACCACATCTTGTTCCATTAAGAAGTCCTTAACTAACCTATCCTGATATACAGCATCCAATATCTTGTCACCAACATCTAAACTACCCTTAGAGTCTTCTGTTTCAGTTACCTTAGTAATGACATTAACCTTCCTTGTAGAGTACTTCTTTTTAAAGTAACTCTTAACTCTAGCTAATCTTTCATTTGTGAAATTCTCTGGAGTATCCTCCCATACCACTTTTATAGATGGGTTGTCATACTTAACACTACTCATCTATTTGTGGTACATTCTTCTCAAACCATTCAATAAATGAGTTTAACGCCCATACTGACCCACAAGATAACATACCATCAAAGAAGAAATTACTATAAGGTATAGTTACTAAATCCAGTGTTGGTGAAAAGAAGGCCAATGATAAAAAGAACCCTACCCAGGTTGATGTGCACATAACACACTCTAGTAAGTCTCCAAAAAACTTAGAGTGGTTACTAATCCATTCTCTACTACTCTTAAAGATACTACCATACACTAGTATCTGTGTCATACCGTATGACGCTAAAATCCATATAATTAATTCCATTTTAATCTCCGTATAATTCATCATCCAATCTAGATGATTTTAGGTGGGTGGCTTTAGTCCCACTATATTGCCTAAAGTGACTAAGTACATCCTCATACTCTGTCAATTTTTCTTTTAACTTAGACATTTCTGACTTAAGTTTTAAACTTTCTTCTTCAACAATACCTAAGTTATCATTCTTAGTGCATTTATTACGTATATCCTCTTCTAACTTAACTATAACACCAGTTAAATCCCTATTGTCTTGTGTTAATGTGTTTACCTTCTTTGAGTACTCTTCTATAGCTGCATTATCTGTTATAACTTTCTCAACCTCAACTATAACTTCAACTTCGACTTCAACTGGTACTTCTACAATTTTTTCAACCTCAACAATCTTTTCCACAATTTTATCTACTTCAGTTTTAATCTCTTTAATAACTTCTTTCTCTATAATTTCTTTTCCAGTTTTAACTGGTGTCCTACCAAATTTTTCAATAGCGAAACCACCTTTAATGAAACCAAGCATCATATCATCTACATTATCAATTTCATTAAGTTCACAAAACATGTTTATCTCTTTCAATAAATCTTTTGGTATATTAAAAGTTGGTGAGTTGTTCTGTTTCATTTTTAATGTCTTCTATATCGTTTATTTTAAATGTTAGGTAAGGTTCTGGCCCGTCTACGTCCTTAAAAATATACTTATCTTTTTTAATATCGTAAATACCATACCCATGATTCCTAACGGATTCACCAAAATTCTGTTGTACCAAACTACCAACCATATAAGCTTTCTTACCACCTTCTATTTCGTATGTCTGTCTTTTATGTATGTCACCAGCTAAAACTAAATCTAAACCAGCAAAACTATCTAACGAATATCCGTTTTCAAATCTAAATCCAACATCTGTTGTAGAACCTTCAATTGGCCCGTGGAATAGTCCTATCTTTACCTTCTGTGTGTCTTCTGGTATCTCTGGTGGGGTGTTCTCATCCATTAAGGAGTAAATACACCATAATACATTATCGTCTTCGTGTGTCCCTCTATTCTTATAATAAACTATATTATCGTTATCTAAATTATCCACTATAGGACTTATAGTGTCCATCCTATCAAGATTATTTTCTAAGAAATCGTGATTACCAATCAAAATGATAGTCTTACATATCTTAGCACATTCTGTTAGGGTCCAACTAACTATCTCCAATAGTTCTGGTGTCATTTGATTCTTAGAATGGACTAGGTCCCCAGTAAACACTATTCTGTCTGGTGATTCTACCTTCCACTCGTTCATAGCCTCTGTTAACACCATTCTATACCTACTATGTTCTTTAAACAGTCGTAAGTGTAAATCTGAAAAATGTATTATTTTATTTATCATCTTCTTTATGTTCTAGCATTAAAATTATTTCGGATTGGTAGTCTCTACATTTGATTGGGTGGTACGTGTCGTTTACCTCGTTAATCCATACAATATAACAATCACCCATTTTAAGGTTAGTGTTTCTTTCAATAATATATTTGTATAGTGATAACTGTAATGAATAGGTATTAAATTCGCACACATCTAAATGGTCGATAGGTTCTTTAAATTGTTGCCACTTATTTTTCTTATCTATTTTTTTATTGGTCTTCCAATCCCATATCTCTATTTTACCTGACTTCTCATTAAAAAATAACTGGTCAACCATGCCACATATACCAATTTCTTTATCTCCAACAACAACCTCCGCTCTTATTGGTATTAACTTACCGTAAGACTCAGTGTAGAATTTATCAAATAATTCTACCAACTTATCAAATCTTTCCTTAACATCATTATCCTTACCCAAAACTTTATCAACCGAATCCTGTGGAAAAGGAAATATTCTATTGGTTAGATAGTTCTCGGCGTACTCGTGAAAGTACGTACCCTTTTCTGTAGATACTAACGCTTTGATTCTCCATTCTTCTAAAATTTCCTCTTTAGTTATACCTCGTTCATCAGCTTTTCTTTGTGACCAATACTCACTGTCAAATTTCTGTTTAAATTTACCAATGAATGTAGTTGCTGATGTCATTTTCTCACCATCAATATAATATAAGTGAGGGTCGTCATAATATTTAATACGATTAAACTTTGCTAATTCTCTAATTGTTTCCATTTTATTTTTCTAATTCTATTATTTCTAATTCAGATATGTCACCTCTCATATCCCCAATGTCTTTATCTTTTGGTACTTTTAACGCTTTAACCCTACCTCTTAATTTACCACCATTTAATTTAGAATATAACTTAACGGTAGACTCCCAAGCGTCACCATCTAAACATAATATAATATCACCTTTTGATTTATCATATATCTCATTCCATAAATGGTCGGTAATTATCTTACCTAACAATGGTATAGCGTTTGTTAGGAAGAACATATCGAAAACACCTTCGACCAAATAGATATCTTCATCCCAATTAATATTGTATTCATTAAAAATAACTTTTTCTTTCTGTACCTTTGGGTTCTTGTATTTTAATTTAGTAGGTACGTAACTCCTAGCTATAAAGTAATTTAATTCATTTTTAGTATCGTATGAAGGAACTATGATTCTATGACTGTATTTACCTTCGGTTGTGTACCCAATTCTAAACTTTTCAATGTGTTCTCTAGTAATTCCTCGTTTCTTAAGGTATCTAACAGCCTCCATATATTTAAAGTCCCTAACATTACCATCTAATAAAGTAGAGTACCCTTTAGGGATAACCAAATCTTCCCAAATATCATCACCAGTATATTTATCAGGTACCGCTAAATCAAATAATTTCTTTTCGTTGGGTGACCCCCACCTACTAATTAGGTATCGTAACCTTCCCCTTGTGTTATTAGTATCGACACATGACCAACATTTATAGATGTTCTTATTGTAGTTAATCTCTAAATTACCTTTACCGTCACCTTTATCTAAACCTTTAATGTCGTACGAACATACGGGGCAATCAAACGAAATTTGTCCAGTAATCGGATTATGGTTTTTCCAATCACCGAATATATCACCTAAAATACTTAAAACTAAATCTGAATCTGCCATGTAAGAAATTTACACAACATTTGTCTGGTTGTCAACCTACCAGATACCTTCCTTAGACATATATCCTTTAACACAAGTATAAGCGTCAGCCATATCAAAACACTCCTTTTTTAATGTGTCATTCCTAGTATACTGCCATTGAATATCTGGTTCCAGTTTTATAACTTCGTCCCAAATAATCTTCTTCTTATCACAACCTTTTTCAAACCCACCAAACAATACTCTCTTGCCTTTACCGTTTTCTCTAACCAATGAAGGGAAAGCAAATTTTCTTGCATTGTATGTAGATACGAATTTTGGTACTATTCCTAGAGTATCATAAACTGTTTTAACAATCATTGAATTATATTTCATCAGTGTTCCGACAGTATATAAATTATTTGATGTTAGTAGTGGCTCTTCAATGATTACGTCCACTACACCTAACCCTATTAGTTCTTTTAATTTTTCACCAAAAGCTGTGGCTTTCAATAAATGTTCTTCAACCTTATCTTCTGGTTTTGGTTTTAATTTTGGGGTGAAGTGTGTTAACTCCAATAATTGCCTATTGGACATATCAAATAGTGCCCAACCTATTGTTTTTGTTGAGATGTCTAGTCCCAACACCTTTGGTAAATTTTTGAATTCCATATTTTTAATCTTAAAATCTAAACTTAAGATTAAAGTAAGCTGGTTCAGAAGTCAACTTTTTAACGGGTCTATCTGGTTTTGCTATAGCTAACATATGTCCGTCATCATCATAAAGAGCGACTTCAGTAATATATGTAGCTTTATTCACACTATTTAAGTCGTAGAATGTTCCGGGTCCAAGCATATTTGGATTACCACTACCTACAACCACAAGTCCTGTTCTCACTTCTGGATTCAGGTCAGCTGCTGTGGTATTCTGTGTTAAATAGAATTCATTAGCTTCGGCTTTACAAAGAATACTTAATACCCATTGTTTTTCAAAACTATAAAACGTCGATTCAACTAATGGACTACTAAAGTAAACTTGTGTCGCTGCAGAAGTGTGTCCAGTAAAAGCATTACCTGTAGATAGTGAAGTACCACCAGTCCACTCAAATGTGTTTGTAACCCCACTATGTGTTAGAACACAAAACCCTTTATCTAAATAACAAATACCTATAGGAACATCCTTTCCACTACCACTATCTATAGACTCAGCTATAGCTTTTCCGTTATTAAAATTCATTACTGTGGATGAACCTTCATCATACCCTTCTGGTGTCTGAGCTTGACTCCACCCGTCTTTCCAACTACCCCCATTAACTGGTGGTTTAATATCATCACTAAATAAAAATGAAACGTTGGTGCTCAAATCAGCTACACCTGGATTAGGTACTGGAGGGGTATAATTTAAAGCTGATGTGTGACCAAATGCTTCAGCCTCATTACTAGGGTCACTTGAAGCGTTATACCCTGCGAAATAAGAACTATAACATTCCATAATTGTACTACCAGAACCAAGATTAACAGGTATAGATAATCTAATACTTCTACCATCAATTAATTCACCATAACTATTCTTTGGGTACTCTACTGCAATAGCGGTACTAACCGAATCCATACTCATTAATGAAGTATTACCCCAATCAATATCCCAACCAAGAATCTCAAAATTAGCTGTAGGTAATCCGAAAGCTGGGTATAGATTTGAGAACGGTCTTCCGTTATTTGGATTTCTTTGTATCGAAGTAAATCTTATATTATCTAACATTATCTGGTTAAACCCTAACACTAACGGATTTAAATTACCGTATGGTAATATTTCATGTTGTACTGATTTATCTAGTACGTCTATATTTTTAAACTCCATATCTTTTTATTTTCTTAATGATAATCTAGTATTTGACCTGTTCATATTAACAGACATACTATTATTGTGTTGAAGTGGTAATGTTGTTTTACCGGGAAAGAAAAACCTTTGATATAGTAGAGATGAGTTTTGTTCATTCCCACTGTCATCATATATCTTAATTTTATTAGAGTAGGCTGCGAACATCTTACCTTCAGACGAAAAATCCCCTTCACTATTACTAACCGATATTAATTTAGCTGGACTATAACTTTTACTAAGTTTCTCCCCAGCTGTAACAATACCCACTATTGGGGGTGCTCCAGCACCTCTGTCACTATATCTTACACCACCTGAAGCATAGCTAATGTTATTCCCACTTCCGAAATTATCCGAAAACTGTTCTACTAAATTTCTAGTTATATCACCAATCATATCTTTAATTATTTATTGTAACTTTTCTATAAATACTTCCCCCACTCATTGTTACTGAGTCTGTTGGGTTTGTAGTGTAATCCCCTGTTGAATATCCTTCACCGTATATCTGCACCTTAGCATTATCAAATACTAACCATCTTCCTGGGTTTGTAGGTGTTGATGTCTTCCATGTAAATGTAGGTTGTAATGCTTGAATACTAAATATAAATTCGAGCGTTATCCTAGAAGTTCTATAGTTGACATTTTCTTGTTCAGGTGAAACTAACAAATTGATATTAAATGAATATATTGCGTTCTTTGCTGAATTTTTAACCGTAACGTATGGTGAAGTTTCTTTATCTTTACTTAAAGCGTAAAAGAAGTCCTCAGCCTGACTTACCATTCTACTAAGACCTGTTCTTGGTTCTACTGAAAAATCATCACGATTTGTCCTAAGAGATAATGGTCGTTTACCAGATGATTTGTTAGTTAACACTAACTCTGGTGCACCAGCAAAAAAGTTTAACGCTGTCTCGGTAGCTGTGGTAGATTTTCTAATACCAGTACAACCTAAGAAGTTACTATCCGTCTTTCCTCTAAATTGTTTCTCACCACTTTCATTATTAATTTGATTTATCTGTAATGGATAATAGTAATTCGTCAATGGATTATTATTATCTACGATTCTACCTGAAGGTACTATAGTATTAAATCCTGTTTTATTTAATGTTTTAGAGTAGTTGGTGTTCTCTATAAGTTGTGGGTGATAGTATCCACCCGCTTCATTTGTAATTCCATATTCATTATAATATCCTTCTGTACTTGTTACGACGTCACCAACAACATATCCGTAATCTGGTGAAGCTATACCAATCGATATAGGTCCTGAACCGTTAAACTGTCCCATAGTAGTGTTAACACCATCCATAGAAACTGTGAATGGAGATACGTACGCTTTTACCTTTCTAGTCCCAATCTTGGCACCAGCATCAACACTATCACTAACTGTTTTATTATTAGTATTAACATATGCCGCACTAGTTAACTTCTTAAGAAAAATACCGTCCTTCTGTGATTCTGGTGTTATTCTAACATTTACATTTTTAACCGAACCAGCTTCTGAAACGTAGAATCCGTCAGTTAAATTTACAAACCAACCTCTACCTAAGTCATACTCCATATCCTCAAATAACTCAGCATGTCTATTACCATAATTTCTACCAGCAGCATCAGTTATTGTTTTAAAATAATTACTAAAACTCTTAGCATCTATTCCGTTCCAGTTATGGTACGGTATTTGTGTCATCGCTAGAGCTTTAAGTCCCGTAAACATATCCGCAACATAGAATGTTACCTTGCTCTGACTTGCGTAATTGAGTCCTCCTGCTTTACTTTTATTTCCCATTTTATTTTATTTTTACCAATACCATTATTATAGACTTGAAAAGGCTGTAACAATAGAACCATTTCTACTAATACTATTAGCTATACTATTTTGACCCATAACGTACACTAATTTATACTTAACCTCATACCCACTGTTAACACCAAAAATACAATTATTGTGTGCACCTGTTACATCAGGTACTTCTCCAGACAATAGTTGTAGTTGATTACGGTAATCCACATCAGTATCACCTAAAGCAAATTTAACTATAGAATCAGATAAACTACCTTCTAAAAGTAATTTCCTACCCCTTTCTGTCATGTGTAAGTCTAAGTACAATACACTGGCTTTAGTTACATATCCCATTTTAATTTGTTTTATTACTTATAATTATCTTAATAATCATTTATTTTTATATATTTAGGTTCTTTAATCCCCATCCGTTGAATTCATTTCCCATTATTCTTATTCTTTCTGTTTTTGTTGTTATATGATGGTTAACTTCAATTACTAATGTGATACAATATTCGTCATGTCTAGTCTTCCAGTAATGTCCGTCTTTTTTATCTCTTGAGGCATTTAAGTAAACAAAATCCTCATTTGCACCTGGAACCATTCTTTTCTTTAATTCACTAATATCCATTCTCTTACACGGTATAACTTTATTTGACGTATCAGTTACTAGACTATCCTCTACAGCTCTAGTAATAATCCAAGAGTAGTTAGCGTCTTCTCTTTCTAATTTATACCTACCTATATACGAATTGTTAGATAATAAAACATCGTAATCCATAAGTTCATTACCATCCTCAACATACCCGAATGGTTGTATTTTTGCTAAAATACCCATACCTAATGTCGGTGTTGTTCTAGGATTTGTAGAATTTACAGAAGTTGTGCTATTACTATCACCTCCACCACCTACACCACCTAATGTACTATCAATCGTTATATTTGATTTTTTTAATTTTTTAGACATGATTAATAATCGTTTTTATTTGGAGCAAACGGATTCGAAGCTGTAAAGTTAGTGTTTATTGTAGTACCTAACACTGGTGTTGGACCACATAATTGGTCCACAACTACTGGTGGTGGGGTACACGGTGGATTAGGACATGGGTCTACAATTGTGGTGCCGGGTGGTCCTGTCCTATTAATAAATACTGTTGGTAGACATTGACAATACGTACATATAGTTTTGACTTGTGATACAGTATCCCCACTTAAAAATCTATTAAGTGAATCAATATACACTCCAGGTGAAAACATATCATCTGGACAACACTCCTGACCACCAGCACAACTAAATGTACTACAACCTATCTCAGGGTCCATACCCCAACCATAATTTTTAAGTCCGGCTAAATCAACACAATTTATCCATGACGCATCAAGTCCAGATGTTATCTGCAGATTGGTTTGTGAGTCGTTCATTTGGTCGTTCATGTTACCTAATAAGGTATATCCCCATGGTGGTGTTTTTAATGGCCCATAACCTTGGGTTAACATAAACTGTGATACCGAATACTGTACCGGTATAAGGTCACTATATGGGTTCTGTCCTTTTACACCCGAACCAGATGCAGTATCAGAAGCAAGAGCTTGTAGACCATTAGTAATTGTCCCACCAATTCCTTGGGTTATTGTTGGGTTATTTGGTAACTCGGCGAACGGTACCAATCCTCCAATAATGGCAGCGTAACTATGTTGTAAAAACCCAGCTCGTGCATCATCATGCTTTTTAACAACTGGATATAAAAAACCTAAAAATGTATTGTAAAACGGTAACGTTCTACAATGTAAGTCTTGTGAATACTGCCAATCCCTTGATGGTTGTAGTATGTCGTTTGGGTCTGAGAGTTCACTCCAACCCATAATGTTTTCTTGTTGTGTTTGGTTGGTGATGTTACTATTAATCGAAGCGTTATTAGCCATCGGACCTTGGTAACCCCTTTGACCAAAAGCAGGACCCCACGTACCAGCTGGGGTGTTAGTTGATGGGTTGTTTACTGTGACCGCTCCTCTACCATAATAACTCTTTTCACCTAAAGGAAATATGCCTCCCATATTACCACCACCATTACCAAATAAACCATTCTTGTCCCGTGTTTCATCTGTGTTATTGATAATCATTACGTTTCGGTCACCACCTTTAAATCTATCACATGGGGTTTGCCAATATGAAACTCTTTTTCTAACAGACCAACTATGTAGTTTATTAGTTTCATTACAAGCCCCACCATTAAGTTTAGTTAGTGTATAGGTTAATGTTCTACCACTTGTTATAGAAATACTATTCTTATGTGGGTTACAATCCTTACATCCGAATATACTACCAGTAATTGCCACATCATCTGCACAACAATTTTGTTCACATTGATTTGAGTCTAGTTCTTTAGTAGCGTACGAATGGTATGCGTCACTTGTAACAGTGAACCCTCCGTTGAGAGCGGCTCCTATTTTAAATGTTGGACATCCAGGACCTGTATTTGTTAGTGGTGGCAATGCTGAATTAGGCCAGTCTATAACAGGTTGTGTCATTCCAGATAAAGAGGATGACCAAGAAGTCCCAGTACATACGAAAGGATAAATTGCCCCACTACTTGTATATCCGGTGCCCATTCCCTGACAAGTATCACTAACTAAACCAGTATGGACACAAGTTGTTGCTGTCAATGCATTAATATACCCA
>TARA_R110002167_G_scaffold19055_5_pt1 | contig 22726 bp, 20 predicted proteins | sample TARA_R110002167 | Tara Oceans TARA_R110002167 (sample SAMEA4398238) | marine metagenome | biome: Polar Biome; feature: [MES] marine water layer (ENVO:01000295) within the mesopelagic zone...; material: water (ENVO:00002006), including particulate matter (ENVO:01000060) such as......
CAAATTAGCCTTTAAAATAGAGCTGTTTAGACAAATATTGGATGTGATACACAGTCTTGATGTCCCGATTATAGGTGCTGATATTGTCGAATATAACCCTATTCGTGATATTAACGAAATGACAGCAATGGTTGCGACTAAGCTATACAAAGAAGTTTGCGGACAAATGCTCACCCTATAATATTCATTATTTACTGCTCCCTAAGCACCTGAGTTATCTATACCTCAGGTGCTTAGGTCTAAATTAAGGGATCTTAATGTCTTTCACATCAAGCAAAATTCCTAGCGTAGCCGATGCTTTAATTCCAATAATAGCGATAATGATTCTATTATCACTGTCAGTTTATCTTTTTGGTGATTAGTCCTCATTAGGAGCTAATCAAATTGCCTTGTTATTTTGTACAGGATTAGCCGCGCTGGTAGGTATAAAAAATGGCTATAGTTGGGCAGATATTGAAAAAGGGATTTATCAAGGAATTAGTCACTCCATAGGCGCTATATTAATCTTGCTTGCAGTTGGCGCAATTGGATATTATCAGGTACTGTTCCTACCATGATATTTTGGGGTTTAAAGATACTATCTCCTGAGTTCTTTTATCCTGCATCCTGTTTATTGTGTGCTTTGATTGCATTAAGTATCGGGAGTTCTTGGACAACGGCTGGAACACTAGGAATTGGCTTGATGGGAATAGGTGCCTGCATGGGGCTATCTCCAGAAATAACTGCGGGAGCAATTATTTCTGGAGCCTATTTTGGTGACAAATTATCACCTTTGTCAGAAACAACCAATATGGCATCAGCCGTTGCAGAAACTGAGTTATTTTCACATATTAGAAATATGCTTTGGACAACTATACCTAGTTTTATTCTAGCTGTTACTACCTTTTGGTTTATTGGTTGCTATGAATAATCGGCTATAGGTACCGAGCTAGAGATACCGCTTAGAAGTATCGAGCAATTTTTTAATATCGATTGGTATCTATTAATTCCACTGGTTGTATTACTTACAATGGCTAGAATGAAAGTACCTCCTTTTCCTGCCATATTTATTAGTGCCTTAATTGGTGGTATTTTCGCTGTTATTTTTCAACCAAACCTCGTCATTCAGCTAGCGGGAAAATCAAATGAGATTCCAACAGCTTTACTACTCATAAAAGGTGTTTGGATTGCACTTTTCAACGGGTATCATTCAGAGACAGCAATACCTGTACTCGATAACTTATTATCGAAAGGCGGGATGAGCAGTATGATGTCAACAGTGTGGTTAATTATATCTGCTATGGCATTTGGAGGGGTACTTGAGAAAGTTAAAATACTTGAATCTGTTTTTAGTGTATTAGTAAAATACATCAAAGGCACAGGCTCACTAATAGTGACAGGGCTTTGTACTTGCTTTAGCTTAAATATAATTACAGGTGACCAATATATTTCTATCGTATTACCCGGTCGAATGTATCAAGCTGAATTTAAACGTCGTAATTTAGCACCCGTCACTCTTTCTAGGATGCTTGAGGATGCTTGAGGATGCAGGGACAATAACTTCCCCTTTAATTCCATGGAATACCTGTGGGGCTTATATGTCAGCAACGTTAGGCGTTGCAACATTTAGCTATTTACCCTTTGCTTTATTCAATTTATTCAATATATTTTTCGCCATCATTTTTGCTCTGATGAATTGGAAAGTTGCTAAATGTGAAAATACAATAACTAAGATAAATCTAGCTGATTTAAAGTCATGATCCTATAAATAGTGAATTTACTAGTGATGATTTGACTGAGCAATGTGCGGTGGCAATACCTTAGAAGTATCATTTCTGCTGACACCGCCTTAAAAATACGGATTATATTTACGACAAACATAGGATGCCAATATGTAAATTTTTCATAATAGAATAAGTCGCCACAATAAGGACGACTTATTCTCTAGAAACTGACGTTCTAAAATAAAAGGTTATGAAAAAGAGAAATGGTAAAATGTAACATGGTAAAAAAGGACTCGCCTTCAACCGTTCCTCTTTAGCTCCACATCCCCTAATATTTAACGCCTGAGTACTTCACGCCTGAAAGTCGTGCCATTTCCTTGTGCCAAGTAGCCAAGTCATTGCTATTAAATTTTTCAAAAGAATCGTGGCCACAAGCCCTAGCCATGACTGACATTAATTCAGTGGATGCTTCAAAAAAGTTTTTGAGCTGAACCGCAGATTTTTCTACATTTAAGCGTTGGCGCAAATCTTTATTCTGCGTAGCAATACCCGCCGGACAGTTATTCGTATTACACATTCTTGCGGCAACACAGCCGATAGCCTGCATAGCACTGTTCGATACGGCAACACCATCAGCACCTAAGGCTAACGCTTTAACAAAATCGATGGGAACCCGTAAACCGCCAGTAATAATTAGCGTGACTCTACCACTTGCGCCTTGCTCATCGAGGTACTTTCGCGCACGAGCAAGCGCAGGAATAGTGGGTACGCTAATATGATCGCGAAACATTTCTGGTGCTGCACCAGTACCACCACCACGACCGTCTAAGATAATGTAATCTGCACTGGCATCTAAGGCGAATTGAATATCTGCTTCTATATGATTAGCACTGAGTTTCAAGCCAATGGGAATGCCGCCAGTAATTTCACGCACACGATCAGCGAACTTTTTAAAGTCTTCTGCGGTATGTAAATCTTTAAACGTTGGTGGAGAAATGGCTGGAGTGCCTTCCTCAATGCCGCGAACTTCGGAAATTCTACCTATATTTTTAATGCCGGGTAAATGGCCACCTGTTCCCGTTTTTGCGCCTTGCCCGCCCTTAAAATGGAACGCCTGAACATTCTTGAGTTTAGACTCATCATACCCAAACCCCGCACTAGCCAGCTCGTAAAAATATTTTGAGTTTGCCGCTTGCTCTTCAGGTAACATACCCCCTTCACCAGAGCAAATGCCTGTTCCTGCAAGCTCGGCCCCTGTTGCCAAAGCAATTTTTGCTTCTTCAGAGAGTGCCCCAAAACTCATATCTGAGACAAACAATGGAATGCTGAGTTTAAGTGGTTTTTTTGCTTTAGGGCCGATCACTAACTCTGTATTAACAACTATATTTTCCATCAATGGTTTGTTGGCCATCTGTGCAACCATAACCTGTAGGTCATCCCAGTGTGGCAGTTGATAACGTGGCACCCCCATCGATGTCATAGGACCATGATGTCCCAACTTAGATAACCCTTCACGAGCCAGTTGATGAATTAATTCAACCGTTGGTTCTTCCTTCGTTGCGGTAGCACTAGGAATATTTGCCGCTTGAATTTGAACACCAGGTCCCTCTTTGCCCACTTGCTCTTTATTAAATTGTTTATGGCTACCATCACAAAAAGGGCTATTGGCCGTATGCTTGCATTGGCATAAATAGGCATCACCGCTTTCTTTGGCGGTAAAAGGTTTAGGTTTAAAGTCTGTTCCTGCATGAGAGCCGTCACAAAAAGGCTGATTTCTCGACCGGCCACAAGCACAAAAATAATATTCATCACCCTGGTTAAGACTCACTTTTTTTGGTGCTATCGCGGCAATTATCGGTTTAGTCATGGTAGTTTCCCTTTACTGGTTGTTATGTCTACTTTATTTCAACATTACTTATCATAGGTTATTTTCAATAATGTACGGTCTTTCTTAACAAAATGATGATTTATAGCGGCTAAAACATGAGCCGTAATTAATATCCAATCGAGCCTTACTTTTTATCCCTATTTTACAAGTTCACATTTAACTCCTCTTTTCTAACATTGCCCTTGCGGCAATGTAGTAAAGTTGATCTTCCTTTATTTGTTCAAATAACCATTTGCAACTAAACAGCATTTTTATGATGTGTACCTCATTGGTTTTAAGTGCTTTAGCCGAAAGCTGTTGCCAACCATCAGCCGGTATTTCCTCAGTTCTATCCGCTAAATTATTTAATGAAGGACAAGCTTTTTCTATATAAAGCGCAGTTAACCATACCCAAATGCGTTGCCACAGGCTGGCAAATATATTGCGATGGTGATTAGTTTTTGCATAGCTTTGTGTTAAGTCGGCTAACGCCTGGCTAACCCAAACAGCTTATCTTGAAAGCGAGAGCCTTTAAAACGAGCGTCGCTATTTGAATGACTTTCGTCAAACACCCAGCCATTATCGGTTCTCAAAGGCTTTACTAGTGACAAAGAAATAACATCTTCAAGCTGTTTAACATTACGGTATATTAAAGTGCGATGCGCCCAAGGACAGTTAAGTGCGGCAAAAAGGTGATAACGCCCCACTTCAGCCTTAAAGCCTGCTTCACCGGAAATACCCGCACTGCCATCAGCGGTGACCCAATTTCTAAAAGCCGCAGTTCCCCGTTGAAAACGTCCGTTAGCGGCTTTATATTGCTGTTGCTCAAATGCCAGTAGTTGCTCATCGTTTAGCCACTTACCATCAACTAATTTACCCATGACTTACACTCTCATTTTGTTGTTTGTTTGCTGACAACTGTTCGCGGCCATGAGGTGTACTAAAGTCAATAACTGGCCCCGAAGGTATGATGCGGGTTGGATTAATCGTTTCGTGGCTACCGTAGTAATGTGCTTTGATGTAATCCATTGCCACTGTGTCGGCAATGCCCGGTATTTGATACAAATCCCGTAAATAGCCCCAAACATTGGGGTAGTCGACAATACGGCGTAAATTACATTTAAAATGACCTACATATACCGCATCAAAACGCACTAACGTAGTAAATAGTCGCCAATCAGCTTCGGTGATAGTGTCACCGGTTAAATAACGACGGCTCGATAAACGCTCCTCTAACGTATCTAAGGCATTAAATACTTCAACGACCGCTTCGTCATATGCTTCTTGCGTAGTGGCAAAACCAGCGCGATAGACACCGTTATTAATGGTGGGATAGATAAATTCATTGAGTCCATCTATTTCTGCTAGCAGTTCTGTTGGTGAAAAATCACCGGGTAAAGCGCCCACTTCATCAAAAGCAGAATTAAACATACGAATAATTTCAGGAGATTCATTACTGACAATAGTCTTGGTTTTCTTATCCCATAAAATGGGTACCGTTACTCGGCCGGTATAATCTGCTTGAGCGGCAGTATAAATTTCATGGACGTTAGTGGCATTAAAAATAGGATCGGCTACCACGCCTTTGCCTTCTGCGAATGTCCAACCTTCATCGCCCATAAAAGCATTCACTACCGACATGGATATCATGCCTTCTAAGCCCTTAAGCTTGCGGTAGATAATGGTGCGATGTGCCCAAGGACACGCTAATGATACATATAAATGGTAACGGTTAGGCTCAGCTTTAAAGCCACTAATGCCTGATGGGCCTGCACTACCATTTTTTGTTATCCAGTGTCGAAAACTGGGTGCTTTACGCTCAAATCGGCCACCCGTCGATTCGGTATCGTACCATTCGTTTTGCCATTTACCTTCAACTAAAAGCCCCATTGTGTACTCCTAAAATTCTTTGAATATAATATTATCTAAATGAAGGGTGACAGAGGTTATCAATTGTCACTTGCTCACTTAGTCGTTGTTTAACGTATAAAAGGGTTATTTATTTTGAATGGATTAATCGTTTTTTTGTTAGCGCGATTATCTAAGGCAAATGCACCAGGACCATGAACAAATAGTGTCAAGAAACCACCAGCAATAGCGATATTTTTCATAAAGTTAGTCATTTCTGCTTGGTTACTAAAGTCAGCATGAAAAAGTATTGCTGACAGTACGCTAAAACCGGCTAAAGCAATGGCGGCATATTTGGTTTTCCAACCTAATATAATCGCTAAGCCACCAACGGCCTCGGTTAAAATAACCAGAGGTAATAAAAAACTGGGCACGCCCATTGCATCCATATAACCTTGTGTGCCTGCATATTGTGATATTTTAGTGAGTCCCGACATAAAGAACATGATGGCTAAAAAGAAACGGCCTGTTGGTGCGGCAAAAGTTTGTAATGTATTCATGGTAAATCTCCAAATATAGTTAAATAATAATTGTGATACTTATTACGGTTTAGTTATCAACCAAACCGATGTGTTAAGTTGATAAGGTCATTCTATTAGTAAACAAAAAGGGGATAAACTTAGATTTTGAGAAAACATTGTCCTCATTTAGGGGATAATAGGATGTATACGACGGTAAAATCACTTTGCAGTAATTAAGTAACTGATTAGTTAAAGACTTCGGTACACGGGATTTGCACAGCAGCGACAAGGCGTTAGGCACTTTGATAGTTCTGTACAGCTATTCCATTAGCTGATGTAGATTTCAGTAAGAGGAAGCAGTTTTGATAAACAGCTTGTTATTTTAGTTCGAGAAAAACAGCTTATTTTATCAAGACTGATCCCAATAAGGATTGTCGCCAAATCGTTCAACCAAGAAATCGATCAAACTCCTCACTTTTAGCGGCAAATGCCTATTGGATGGGTAAACGGCATAAGCATGCATGGTTTGAATTTGATAATCTTGTAACACTGGTACTAAAGTTTGCGTTGCGAGCGACTGCCACACAATAAAAGTGGGTAAATAAGTAATACCGTGATGAGATTCAGCTAATGATTTAAGAAAGTCGCCATTATTAGCAATGAAATGTGGCTCAATATGCACCAGCTGCTCTTTTCCATCGTCACTTAAAAATTTAAGGCCACTTTGATCGGTGCCGCCATATTTAAGTAACTTATGTTGCTTCAAATCATTGGGCGTTTGGGGCTCTCCATGTACTTTTAAATATTCAGGGCTAGCACATAGCACATGTTTTATTGGGGCTATTTTTCTAGCTTGCATGGTAGAATTACCTAACTGACCAATGCGAAAGGCCAAATCTACTCCCTGTTCAACAATATCTATTTTTTGATCCGAAAAATTAATATTCAATTTCAAATCTGTATGTTGCTGCAAGAATAAATCGAGTGCCGGAGCCAAGTGACTAAGCCCAAATGATAAAGGCACGGCAATATTTAATGTTCCTTCTAATGCTCTTTTACTACTAGAAGTTTGACTGTTTAATTCTTCCACTTCATCAATAATTAATTTACTGCGCTGGTAATAACGCTGGCCAGCTTCGGTAATGCTAGACTTTCGAGTCGTCCGATTGATTAATTTGATACCCAGTTTGTGTTCTAGTAAAGCCAAGCGTTTACTCACTGCTGATTTAGCAATATTCATTTGCTCAGCCGCTTTAGTGATACTACCCGCTTCAACAACACGCAGAAAAATATGCATATCTTCAAGTTGTCCCATATCACCTCCCAAGATGATCAATATCATTGTTTCCTTTTGGTTAACTATGTTTTAAGTTAACCTTTGTTTATTCCTATTATGTTAACAACTATTATTAATTCATCAAGTTTCAATCACAAGCAGGTGGTTGTAAATATTCTTTTAATAAACAAATAGGGGAGCATTAATATGTCTCAAATTGCTGAAAAACAAACGATGAGAGAGCTTACTAGCATTTTTAAAGGACAGCTTGGCTCAGATGGAGACGGGGTTAAATTAACCCGTTTAATCGGTAATCAAGATTTGAATATGCTTGACCCTTTTTTGTTGCTTGATCTTTTTGAGTCTGATCAACCTAATGATTATATTGGTGGTTTTCCTGATCACCCGCACCGAGGTTTTGAAACCGTCACTTATATATTGGCAGGTAAAATGCGCCATAAAGACAATGCTGGTAATGAAGGCGTTATTTCGGCGAATGGTGTGCAATGGATGACGGCAGGCAAAGGCATTGTTCATTCTGAAATGCCAGAGCAAGAGTCAGGCTTACTTAAAGGTTTTCAACTTTGGGTTAATCTACCAAAAACACATAAAATGACTGAGCCTGCTTATCAAGAGTTCCCTGAAGATAAGCTAGCAATGGAATATGGTGATGATGGCAGCGAAATTAGAGTTATTTCTGGAAAAACTAACAATGGTACCAAAGGGCCAGTCATTAATACTCATGTAACACCAACTTATATGGATGTGAACTTGCCAGCAGGTACTAGTTTCGGGCAAAACCTGCCAATGGGAGACAATACTTTTATTTTTGTGATAAAAGGCTGTGTCTCGGTGGGAAATACCTACCAACAACTCCAACAAAACCAACTAGGTATATTATCCCAAGGAAATTCAGTATCAATTACCGCATCATCTGTAACTAGTCAGTTTTTACTGGTATCAGGCAAACCACTCAATGAGCCGGTGATTAGAGGTGGTCCCTTTGTAATGAACACCAAGGCAGAAGTTATGCAAGCCTTTAGTGATTTTCAAAACAACAAACTGTAGGAAGGTAATATGAACTTTTTAATCAATTGGATTTACAGTGATAATGTGGTGGTCGAGTGATATTGGCCACGACCTTATGTGTATTCATATTATTACTTGAGCATTGGGTTAGCAAATAGACAGAGGCGGACCATACAAAACGCCCCCATAACGCCTTACGTTAAGGCTACAAACTCATAAACCATTTGTAGTCTGCAGTGTTCCTTAGTTTTTGTGATAAAAATAAACCTAACTCTACTAGGCGCTGTTGATCTTTCGTGATTATATTTTGAACTAAAAAGGTAATCTCGTATAATTATTTCGCCAAAAACAGAAATACGAGATTACCATGCCCCGAACAATGCTTAACGACCACCATATATAGGCGCTTTAACTTATGGTCAAAGAAAGGTGTTTTGATGAGGGTTTTCAAGGCATAGGCAAAAGTGTTGCAGGTAACACAACTAAAATTCATATGGCGGTAGATAGTTATGGTTTACCTATTGAATTTTACATTACAGGTGGTGAAGTTCACAATAGTAAAGCAGCACCAACACTTATAAATATGTTACCAAGAGCGGATTACATCATTGCAGACAGAGGTTATGATAGTGAGGCACTTAGAGAGCAAATACGCGATAAAAATGCAATTCCAGTTATCCCAAGGAAGAAAAATTCGAAGTTGCTTTGTTCATATTGGGCTTGTCTAAACTCTTCAATATCTTGAAGTGCTTCCGAATAATCCATACAACGGAGTTCCTTATCAAAATTGGACTTAATAATTAATGCCAAACGTTGCGCATTATTTTTATTTGGAGTTCTTAGACTACTGATAAAAACTGATTTACAAGAGAATATTTCTGAATTAATTGCTTTGGAATACAAACTTTGAAGTAAAAAATATTTGAATGAGGATATTTATATAAATATTGAGGTAACCGAACCATAACTTTGCCTTTTGTGACTAAGTTATGTGGCTAAGTTGAAAAGCCCTCAAAAAACAGACCTGTAGAAGTTGTTTTTCAAGGGGATTTTCATAATATGGCGGTGAGCGAGAGATTCGAACTCTCGTTAGGGATAAACCTAAACACACTTTCCAGGCGTGCGCCTTCAGCCACTCAGCCAGCTCACCTATATTATTTAACCGCGCCATAGTAGATAAAAAGCAACTAACACGCAAGCGGAACTCTTTAGTAACGCAATAAAAACAGAACAATTGCTTAAACTTTATTCAATTTATATTAATTACGCATTACCTTTAACTTTTAATTTATTTTCTGCTGCAAAATTTAGCATTCTATGTAAAGGAATTAAGGCTTTTTTCGCTAGCGCTGTATCAACGACGACTTCTCTTCCTAATGGGCTTTCTAGTGCGTCTGCAATGGATTTTAAGCCATTCATTGCCATCCAAGGGCAATTAGCACAACTGCGACAAGTAGCGCCATTTCCACCTGTTGGTGCGGCAATAAAAGTTTTCTCAGGGCTAGCCTGTTCCATTTTGTAGAATATGCCTTTATCGGTAGCCACAATGAAGTGTTGATTTGGCAGTTCTTGGCTAGCTTTGATTAACTGACTTGTTGAACCAACCGCATCAGCTAGCGCTACAACATTAGCAGGTGATTCAGGATGAACTAATACCGCAGCTTCTGGGTATTGAATTTTTAAATCACGTAAGGCCTTAGCTTTAAATTCATCATGAACGATACAAGCCCCCTGCCACATTAGCATTTGTGCGCCGGTTTCTTTTTCAATATATGCACCTAAATGGCGATCTGGTCCCCACAAAATAGGTTTACCTTCACTTTCTAGCATTTCTACAATTTCTAAGGCAATGCTTGAAGTAACTACCCAGTCGGCACGTGCTTTAACTGCAGCTGAGGTGTTTGCATAAACAACAACGGTATGCTCTGGGTGTTGATCGCAAAAGGCGGAAAACGCTTCAACAGGGCAACCTAAATCTAATGAACAAGTTGCCTCAAGATCGGGCATTAACACAGTTTTTTCTGGTGTTAAAATTTTTGCCGTTTCACCCATAAATTTAACACCTGCAACGATTAATGTTTCTGCTGGGTGCTGATTGCCAAAACGTGCCATTTCTAAAGAGTCTGCAACACAACCCCCCGTTTCTTCAGCAAGCGCTTGAATTTCAGGGTCAGTATAATAATGAGCAACTAAAACTGCATTTTTTTCAATTAGCAGTGCTTTTATTTTTGCTATATATTTTGCTTTCTCATCATTATTCAATGATGCTGGCTTAGCTGGAAATTGAAAATCAAAATCAACAGCGGCATTAGTTTGACTCATTTTAAATCTCGGTATATTTCAAGTATAAATATCGTTGAACGCGATGATTATAAGGGAACAACTAGGAAATGTGTAGTACTTTGAGTTACGAGTATTTAGTTTGGAAACTTGTAGATAATAGTTAAAATATATAAGGAAGTGGTCGGCCGTGAAGGATTTGAACCTTCGACAAATTGGTTAAAAGCCAACTGCTCTACCAACTGAGCTAACGGCCGACATATTGTTTTATTAGAATAAATTCCAACCTACCTTTTAAACTCTGTAGTGGAGTGTTTTCGTTTCGAAATTCGTTACTGAATATCAAAAATGAAAAATGTGATCGGCCGTGAAGGATTTGAACCTTCGACCAACTAGGATTAACTGGTTAAAAGCCTAGGCTTTTATATAACTCAATACAATCCAAAAAAAGTGGTCGGCCGTGAAGGATTTGAACCTTCGACAAATTGGTTAAAAGCCAACTGCTCTACCAACTGAGCTAACGGCCGACATTGCGTTAAGATTGGTGCCTCAACGCGCCGCATATGATACTGATATAAAAATTTAGTGCAACAACAAATTTTGTTTTTTTAACTATTATTTTCTGTTTGCTTAAAAACAAAGCAAAGCGCTAGTTTTGTCAGCAACATATAGAATAAAAACAACATAAATCATTAAATTAATTTATCTAAACGCGGTTTTGCTAATTGTGCTGAGGTTGAATCTGGATATTCATTTAACAGCTGACGATACAGTTGTATCGCTTTTTTTGCATTTTTCTGTTGCTGTGCAACCATAGCTAACTTTAATAACGCATCAGGCCTTTTGCTTGAATCTTTGAACTGTTGAACTACAATAGAAAATTCTTGCTCAGCTTGAGTTAATTCGCCCTTATTAAACAACAATTGTCCTAACCAGTAATGAGAGTTAGGTGCATAAGTTGATTGTGGATAAGCTTTATTAAAACTACGAAATTCAGGAATAGCTTGTTCATATAGCTTATCTTTAAGTACCAAGTTAAGCGCTTTATCGTAAGCTTCATTTTCAGTTAAATCATCACTGTAATCTTTAGACACAGTTGAAACGTCAACCGCAATAGCATTAGGAGCTTGCGTAGTTGGCTTTAATGCTTCATTTACACGCCTATCAAGCTCTTGATACAACTCTCGCTGCCTTTCAAGCACTTGCGATAGCTGATGTGTGTGCAGCTCAGTAACGCCTCGTAATTCATTAACCTGGGTTTCTAAGTCATCAAGCTGACGTTGAATATTAACTTGAGCTCGGTTACGAGAATCAAGTTTCTTCTCAACACTAGCTAATTGCTCGGTTAATGAGCCTGGGCTTTGATAAGTGACAGGTGCAGAACTTACGTCTATAACTGGCGCTTGATCTGCTAACACAACAGAGGTGTTAGCAGTCAAAAAAAAGCCAAATAAGACCGTTTTATTTGAAAGGGTTAGTTTCATTTTTTTTCCGATATTATTTATCTACAGTTTTCTGTATAACTATTAATATACTGCGCTTAGTAAATAGCGCTTAGTATACAATTACAGCACGACGGTTTTTAGAGAAAGCATCTTCTGAACGATCTTTAACCATTGGCTTTTCTTCACCATAACTAACAACAGATAATTGGTTAGCAGACACACCCATATTTTCTAAGTACGTAACAACCGCTTTAGCACGACGTTCACCCAATGCTATGTTGTATTCAGGCGTACCACGTTCATCGGCATGACCTTCAATTAATACTTTTACATCTGAGTTAGCATTTAAAAATTCTGCATGAGCATTTAATACGCTTGAGAATTCTTCACTAACATTTGAAACATCAAAACCAAAATAAACAATATGTTCAGAACGTAACTTATCTAATGCTTGACGTTCTTGTTCTTTAATATCAGCAGCGCGTTTAGCTGCTTGAACTCTTACAGCCTCTTCAGCTTCTTGCTGTTGTTGTTGAGCAATTTGAGTATTTGTATCAACTGCTGCTTGCTCATCTGATGAATCATTAGAGCTACAAGCTGCTAATGCTAACATTGGTAAAGCAATAGCTACATTCTTAAGAGTTTTGTTTAAGCGCATGTTATTTTCCTTATTTTTCAAAAGTGTATTTTAAAATTATTTCATTTTTCTTTTTATATAGTAAATAGTTTATCTAAATTCTATCACTTACAAAAATGGCGACCAAGCAGGTGCTTTAACTTGCCCATCAAGCGCAGGTAATCGCGCTTTAAAGCGGCCATCAACAGAGACTAACCCGAGAACCTGCCTATTATTATGTAATGTACTATATATTATCATACCACCATTAGGTGACACACTAGGTGATTCATCTAACCGCGTTTTAGTTAACACTTGAAATAGACCTGAGTCTAATTCTTGTTTTGCTAAACGATATTGACCACGTGTTCTATTAACCATGATTAATTGCTTACCATTAGGAGTAATAGAGCCACCTAAATTCACTTCACCGTTAAAAGTTAGCCGCCTAACTTTACCATCGACTAAATTTACGCGATATAGTTGCGGTTTACCACCCCGTTCTGAACTAAATATTAAAGAATTTCCGTCGGGTGTCCAACTTGGCTCAGTATCTATCGCTCTATTGCGGGTTATTCGACGTAATTTCTTGGTTGCTAAGGTCATTATATAAAGATCAGGATTACCATCTTTGGATAAAACCATCGCCATTTTCCTGCCGTCAGGAGAAAAACGTGGTGCACTATTAATACCCGTGAATGAACTAACCAACTGACGTTGTCCGGTATAGATATTCATCGTATGAATTTGTGCTTGGCGATTTTCAAAAGAAACGTACGCCAATTGCTCGCCATCAGGATGCCATGATGGTGACATTAATGGTTCATTTGAACTTAGTAATACTTGTTCGTTAAAACCATCATAATCGGCAAATGCTAATTGATAAGGAAAACTCCCTTCATCACGAACAATAACGTAGGCTATCTGAGTTAAAAAAGCCCCTTTGGTACCAGTAAGTGATTCGTATACCGCATTGCTAATAGTGTGTGCATAACGACGAAATTGCTCACTGCCAATTTGAGCACTATTTTGACTTAAAATATGGTCTTGTGTTTGTACCAATTCGCCATTACTTAACATAGACGTTTGTCCGCCAATAATTTGACCGCGAATAACGTCCACTAATTGATAGCTAACTCGATATTGGTCTAAAGAAACTTCTTCAATTGACCCAATAACAATAGCTTCTACACCGACACTTGCCCACTCACTGTAGTCTATATTAGCTGCAGAAGTCGGTAACTGGGGAAATGTGTTTTCACTAATAGGGTTAAACTTACCACTACGTAATAAGTCATCACTAATGACATTAGCTACTTGCGCTGGAAGCTCTCCTGCACCTTTCCACTGAAAGGGTACTATAGCAATAGGCCTTGCACTATCAACACCACCCGTAATGACGATTTCAAGTGTTGCCATAGCTGAGGTGGATAGTATGGTTATAAAAATTCCAAGCAGTAATTTGATTTTCATATTTTTTTCTATTTAATCCAGTTCTATTTATTTTTGATATTTATTTCTAATAGTAAGTTTTCAAATACCTTTTGCATTACGCAAAGTCTAAAATTCAGGCACTACAGTAACATCAATATTACGCATTTCCTTGAATATTTCAGGGTCTTTTGAAACCGGTAACGTACCCGCTTTATATACGGCTCTTTTAGCCGCTTCACATACAACAGCATCGCCGCTAACGTTTCTAACTTGGGTAACAAAACCTGATGGTGCAAGACTTATCATCAATTTACAAGATTTTCCTTCCATTGTAGATCGATCGTTGATCATATTTTGATCAATAACACTCGTTATAAGCGCCGCGAAACGCTGAATTTCAGACATTATTTGCTGTTGACGCGCCTTATTGCGTGTTGCCATTTCAGCCGCCATTTGCTCTGCTAATAGCTTATCTTGTGCTGCTTTATCTGCAACTTCTTTTTCTTTACGTTTACGTTCAGCTATTTGCTTTTTGCGAAGATCATCTGCTTTTTTCGTTTCAGCTTCTGCTTCTAATCTTTTAGAACGAGCTTGTGCCGCTGCATCTTCAGATTTTTGTTTTTCTTGTTCCTTTTGTTTTCTTATTTTTTCAGCATTTGCGGCTTTTGCGTTAGATTCTTTGGCTGCTTCGTCTGCTCGTTTTTTCTCTTGTTCTTTCACTTTGCGTTGTTTTTCTAGTTTTTTGATACGTGCTTCTTCTTTTGCTCTTCGCTTTTTCGCATCATTCGCACGTTTCTCTATCTTTTCGACTCGCCTTTTTTCAGCCGTTTCCTCATCTGTTTTTTGCTTTTTAATTTTGTTAATGGCTTTTTGCAGTTTAGCGCCATCAATAACAGTTGCTTCAATAGGTTTGATTTCTTGGGCAACGGAAGTGTTTTTTTTAGGTTTTGTTTCACTGCTAAAATCGCCCATGAAAAGAATAATAATTATGCCGACATGTAAAATAACACTTAACCAAATGGCTTTACTTAACGTGGTGCGATCATACTTTTGCATCACTTTATTTCTCCACCGCATCGGTCATCAATCCCACAGAAGGTACACCAGCAACATCTTGCAACAATACCATTAACTGAATAACCGCATTATACGAAACTGCGCCATCACCATTAACAACAACAGGTGTATTGGGGTGTACCAGTAAATGTGCTTTAACTAAGGTAGCCACTTCTTCAGCCGACAATGGCTCTTTGTCGTTAGCACCCAACGTAATATAATATCGACCTTGTGCATCAACCGAGGCAACCAGTGGTGGTTTGCTATCTTTGTCTAACGGCTCAGCTGCTGCTTGGGGTAAATCGACTTTTACGCCTTGCGTTATTAACGGCGCTGTTACCATAAAAATAATTAACAATACCAACATAACATCAATATAAGGTACAACGTTGATTTCAGCTACTTTTCGGCGCCTAACTCTTTGATACATAAATTACGCCCTTACTTAGTCTTGCTTACCAACAACGGTTTGTCGTTGCAAAATACTGGCGAATTCTTCCATAAAATTACCATAACTATTTTCAAGCTTTTCAACTTTATGGCTAAAACGGTTAAAGGCCATTACCGCAGGTATTGCCGCAAATAAGCCCATTGCTGTCGCAATAAGTGCTTCGGCAATACCCGGTGCTACCATGGCTAACGTTGCTTGCTGTACTGAGCCTAAACCAATAAATGAATTCATAATGCCCCACACTGTGCCGAACAAACCAATATAAGGACTAATAGAGCCAACAGTTGCCATAAAAGGCAAATGCTCTTCTAAACTATCAACTTCACGTGATAGAGCAACGCGCATAGCACGATGTGTACCATCAACAATCAGTGTAGGGTTATCAATATGACTTTTACGCAAGCGAGCAAATTCTTTAAAACCGGCAACAAATAAATGTTCAATACCTTGAATTTTATCTTTAGCTAATATTTCATTATAAAGTTTGCTTAAATCAGCACCGCTCCAAAATTTATCTTCAAAACTCTTTAATTGCTGTTTAGCCAAATTAAGTGCTTGTCGGCGTTGAAAAATCATCGCCCAACAAGCCACCGAAAAACCCAATAATACCAACATAACAAACTTAACCAGTAAACTGGCTTCTAATACAAGTTCAAAAATTGAAAATTCAGCAGACACGTTTAAACGCTCCTAATATAGATTCTGGAATAGCCATAGGTTTTACTATTTGAGCATTATGGCTTTGAAAATTAACACAAGCAATACGCACAGTTGCCGTACATAATAGTTGTTGTGCTTGGTTAGTTATTTGTTGATGAAAAACCAAACTAGCGCGTTTTAGCGTTGTTATAGTAGAGTTTATATTAAGTAAGTCATCTAACTTTGCCGATGCAATATTGTCCATTTCAACCTTTCTGACCACAAAACCAACGTTTTGTTCTAAAAAGTTTGCTTGATTAATACCAAGCTCTCTAAGCCACTCGGTACGAGCGCGCTCAAAAAATTTTAAATAATTAGCATAATAAACAATTCCACCCGCGTCAGTGTCTTCGTAATACACTCTCAATGAATGATTTTGGCTTACACTCAGTTCTATATTTCGCTCTGTTTTTGGCATTTATAACAAGGTTTCTAAGGCTATGTACTCAAGTGAATCTATAGTAATAGATAACCTAGCCGACAAACAAGGTGAAGTTGGTGAATAATAACATTTTGTAGCAAAAAATTAAATTTTTAGCGCGTTGACCGATTGGATATCATAAATAAAACATCTTGAGATAAGCTTAAAAATCAAACTGACTAGTTATCCATTAGTTTTTCTAATGTAAAAAAGTATTTTTTTTAGTTTGTCATCCAATAATATGACAACTATAATACACTTGTTTTCTGGTTTAGCTTTATATAATAACGCAGTGGTGACTTGATCTTCCCCAGTACAGACACCATTAATTAGTAAACGTTGAATTGATACTTTTTGATATGTTATTTCATATAGATAAATTTGTTATCTTTTCTCTCTGACATGTTTCATGGAATTTTCTCTTTAAAAAGACTTCCTTCTATCAACTTAATATTTGAGTTGGCCCGCAAAGATTTGCGGGCTTTTTTTTGTCTAAAATTCAAAAAATAGCGACAAGCAGGATAGATACAAACTTATAGTTGACCTAACACTTGCGCAGGTTCAATTTTTGTTGCACGCCAAGCGGGGTAAATAGTGGCTAATAAAGACATCGCAAGCGCGGTGATTAGGGTGATATAAACATCTGACATATTTAACTGACTAGGAATATGATCAATAAAATACACATCAGCTGATAGTAATTTCAGTGTAAATAAACGCTCAAAAAAAGCAATGATATCGGCGAGATTTAACGCTAAAAACACGCCACTCAACCCACCAACAAGGCAACCTAACAAGCCATTAACTAAGCCTTGGTATATAAAGGTCAACATAATTAACCTACTGCTAGCACCCATTGTTTTGAGAATGGCAATATCGCCCTTTTTGTCATTAACCGCCATAATTAAGGTAGAAACAATATTAAAACTAGCGACCGCAATAACCAACACTAAAACAATAAACATGACCATACGAACCATTTGTATATCATTAAATAAGTGCCCTTGAGTGCGAGTCCAGTCCATGATGTAAACATAATGGTTAAAATTATAAGCAATAGCACGAGCAACACTTGGGGCAGAAAAAACATTGTCTAACTTTAATCGAATGCCTTGCGCTTGATTTACTTGATAGCCTTTAATTTCAGCGGCTTGTGCTAGTGAGATATAAGCAAGGGTTTCATCTATAGTACCGCCAAATTTAAAAATACCGACAATTTCAACCTGACGCTTTAACGGTGCCAAAAACATATTTTGTTTTGTGGTGTTCTCTGTTGAAGAAGTATTGTCAGTCGAGGGCAGTAATATTTGCACTGTATCACCAAGCTTAACTGATAATTTTTTTGCCACTCCTACGCCAATAATAATACCGTTTTCTATTACTTCAGTAGATATGATTTTATTACTATGTTGACTGTTCTTTTTATTGTTCTTTTTATTAGATAACGCTTGCCAACTTCCCTCGACAATATAACTTTCAATATCCGAAACAAGTGTCTCTAAGTTAGCGTCTACACCCCTAATCTCTAGCGCTTTTAACTGTGTTTTATGCTGCATCATTCCGGTTAAAGTAATCACAGGCGCGGCTGCAATCACCTCAGGATTATTTTCCACTTGCTTAACACTCAGTGGCCAATTTACTATAGGTTTGTCAACAGACATTAGCTCTGCATGAGGCACAATAGATAATAATTTATGCGCTAATTCACGCTCAAAACCATTCATAGCGCTTAAGGCAACAATTAGCACCATAGTACCTAATGCAATACCAATGGTAGAAGAAGCTGATATAAAAGTAGAAAAGCCATGACCATGTCGGCTTCGAACATACCGTAAAGCTAAAAAAATACTCAAGGGTTTGAATATTGATGATTTAATTTGTGTGTTAGAGTCGGTTACATTTTCCATAGTTTCATCGCTCGGTTTAGTTGCTCGAATTGTCCTGCTCTACAAACATCGATAACTTGCCATGATCCAACTTTAATTGTCTGTCCATACGCATCGCTAACGAAATATCATGCGTAACAACAACAAAACTCGTTTGTACACTTTGGTTTAAACTGCGAATTAATTGGTATATTTGCTCTGCTGTATCACTGTCTAAATTACCCGTTGGTTCATCAGCTAAAATCAACGAAGGCTTAGTCACTAATGCTCTAGCAATTGCGGTACGTTGTCGTTCACCACCAGACAATTCACTTGGTCTGTGATGAATACGATGAGCCAAACCCACTTGCGTTAGCACTTCTGCTGCTGCTGCTGCTATGGCCTCTTTAGGTTTATCTCCTCGAATCAATAAAGGCATTGCGACATTTTCAAGCGCGGAAAACTCCATCATTAAATGATGAAACTGGTAAATAAAGCCTATATGTTGATTTCGAAATGCAGCTCTTTGTTTATCTGACAAGGTTAAAATATTAACCTCATTAATAAAGACTTCACCTGAACTTGGTAAATCTAAAGCGCCAGCAAGATGTAAAAAAGTACTCTTGCCACAACCTGAACTACCCACAATGGCAAGTAATTCACCTTTTTCAACCGTAAGTTCTAAGTTATTCAAAACCTTAGTCTCTATATCACCTTGCTGATATGACTTCGATAATTGACTACAATGTAAAACTTTACTCATTACGTAAAACCTCTGCCGGTTGAGTTTTTGATGCCTGGAAAGCTGGATATAACGTTGCGATAAAACTCATGGCTAACGCTGAAAAAACAATCACAACAACATTAATTAATTCAATTTGAATGGGTAAGGCATGCACAGCATAACCCCCACCTAAAATATTAAGCCCCAAGGTTGATAATATTCCATTTAGATTTAACGCGATTAATACACCAAAAATACTGCCTAGCGTAACGCCCCATAAACCATTTACCATCCCCTGCGTAATAAATATTTTTACAATACCCGACCGAGACAAGCCTAACGTTTGCAATATACCTATTTCGCCCTGCTTTTCAACCACTACCATAACCAGCGCCGAAACAATATTAAAAGCGGCTACAGCAATTATTAAGCTTAGCATTAACCACATCATTTTCTTCTCCATATTCACAGCAGAAAAGAGCGCACCTTGGCTGTCATTCCATGTGGTAAACGTCAACCTATCCATAGAAATATCGTGTTTATTACTGATTGTTAACGCATGAACAACCTGTTTCGCATTAAAAGCATCATCTAAATAAAGCCGTAATTGATCAATACCATCACCCTTACGGCGCAATAATTTAGCACCATATTTGCTATGCACGTATACCATTGCATCATCAACTTGTGAGCCCACATCAAAAATTCCGCGAACAACAAACTTACGCTGCACCGGAATTCTTCCCATCGGCGTAAAAATAGTTTTATTTGGTAAAACAATACGAACGGTATCTTGTAGTGTTACTTTTAATTTTCTTGCTAACGATTGGCCAATAACAATGCTATAAGGGTGCTCAGATAAGCTTTTTAAAGAGCCATTTATCATATTGTTACTAATAATATTATTGTGCTCAAAATCAGGCATAATCCCTTGTAATAAAACGCCTTGTAAGTTTGTGGATGATTGAATAAGCGCTTCGCTACTCAAAAAAGGGGTCACTTGCTCAACATGTTCTTGTTGCAACAATTGCTCTCTTAAAGCAGGCCATGCGTTAAAGCTTTCTTTCTTGGAATGACTTGATTCTTGAGAAACAACTTCTTTAGAGACAATCACATGCGGCACAATGCCTAATATACGTTTCTTTAATTCACCTTCAAATCCATTCATTACAGAAACAACCGTAATCAATGAAGCAACGCCAAGCAAAATGCCAACGGTAGAAAAAAAAGTAATAAATGAGATAAAGCCAGTGCGTTTTTTACTGCGGCTATAACGTAAACCAATGAATAGGCTAACAGGTTGAAACATTGAATATTCTTGAGAAAAGTAATGAAATAAAGTGGATACCTAAGCATAACACAGCCAGTTATTATGTAACGCTTTTGTTGATCTAGGAGTTAATAAAAGATATTTAAATAGGCCAGCTTCTGCTATAACTTTGTTATTCAATGAGATTTTACTAAAATACACTCAAAGCAGTAGAGTAATATAAAAAGTGACAGTTATGAATAACGAAACAACAGAGCAAAAACTAATCAAATACAATGAGTTTTTTTCAATTGAACATGAATTTTCAATTAATATATTGCCTGTACAAGCACACAAAGTTACCAGCTATGAACAGTTTATAACTGACATGCCAACGCCTTTTAAAATGGCTAGTGATATGTCAAATATAGATCAAGCCGCATTGCGTCCATTGCAAGCGCTTTCTGGTGTTGCTAACCAGCTAGTCGATTTTTTAAACCATCAATCAAAAAAAATAGATTTACTGATTGGCTATATTTTAAGTCAACAAGATGATGAAAAACACAGATACCAAGGCTTAAAGTTTGGTGGTGGTGGGTTACTATTTACTGCCAACAAAGCGTTTGAGTCAGCGCAATTGTTGGAAATGAAAATTTTCCTACATAATGAAAATCATGCTGTTTATTGTTATGGTGAAGTGATAGATATAGAGCAAGTTCAAAACGATTACTTACACAAAGTTACCTTTCATTTTATTCGTGAAGAAGACAGAGAAGTGCTAGTTCGCACAAGTTTGCATGAACAATCTAAACAACTTCAAGCACTTGCTCAGCAAAGAAATAAAGAAGGAAAGTTTTAACAACGAGTGAACGAATTGGCTTCCATCAAAAGAAAATTTATTTCTCTTGATGGAAATGTTAATAATTCGACCTAGCTAAACACAGATACGATTTAAAGTGATATCAACCTCAGAAGACGTTTGCTGTTGTTGATTAGCATGTTCAGCGACACGCGCAAGCCCTTTATTAACCTCTCGGCTTAATGACAATACAGCCATCATATTATCATTAATTGAAGCAGTTGAATTTTGTTGCTCTTGAGTGCCTTGTGCTATTTGTGAGGTTAAGTTATCAACTTCTTCAAATGCTTTGCTAAGTTGTTTTAGCGCACTAACAACTTCTGCCGATTGAGATAAACTGTCCTGTGATAAGGTTTGTCCTCGAGTGACAGCACAAACTGCATTAGCAGTTTTATCTTGCAAACCTAGTACCATAGATTGAATTTCAACAGTAGCTTCTTGGGTTCGAGAGGCTAACGCTCTAACTTCATCAGCAACAACCGCAAAGCCACGACCTTGCTCTCCAGCACGTGCAGCTTCAATAGCCGCATTAAGTGCCAATAGATTAGTTTGATCAGCAATACCACGAATAACATCTAACACCGATCCAATACGATCCCCTTCCTCTTTCAAAAGCCCTAAGTCATGAGCCATACTTTCTACTTCTTTGACAAAAGACTCAATAGTGTTTTGACTCGTATTCGATGATGAAATCCCCTGATTCAAGGTAGTCATCACCACACTGGTTGTATCGCTTACTTGATCAGCATTGTTTGATAATATTGAAGACGTGTTGGCAACTTCTTCAATTGATTGCGCCATTTGTTCAATTTGGCTAACCGATTCATCAACCGCTCTAACAGACTCTTTCATATGTATTACTAGTTTATTAGAGCCTTGGTTCAATATTTCTGATTCACTACGAATTTCACTAATCACATCGGCTAAGCCAACGATAAAGCGGCTAAATTCATTAGTGACATTACCAAAGTCATCTTCAATCGCATCAGTGAGTGGCTTTGATGGTGCTTGTTCAGTGCTAACAACCAAGTCTAAATAATGCTTTAAATTAGCGATACGAAGGGTTAGCTGCTTTGAAAAATAAATACTGCTCAGCGCAACTTGTGTCGTAACAAGGGCAACGATAATAGCCAACACGCTATATTTGCTTGGCGTATATGATGAGAATAAAATGACCAAAGTGAATAAAACGCCCACTACAATCATAGGCAAAAGAAGCTTTGTACTTAAACGTTTATTCATGGTTTTTCCGAAAATAATTTTTATTATGTTATTAAAATATATATACCCAAGCCACTTCAAGATGCGAGTTTCAGGATGCCTGAGCGAATCATGATCAAGGCGCATCTTTTTATTAAGGGTTGTTCCCTTAAAAACAGATGC
>TARA_R110002167_G_scaffold134051_7_pt1 | contig 22617 bp, 17 predicted proteins | sample TARA_R110002167 | Tara Oceans TARA_R110002167 (sample SAMEA4398238) | marine metagenome | biome: Polar Biome; feature: [MES] marine water layer (ENVO:01000295) within the mesopelagic zone...; material: water (ENVO:00002006), including particulate matter (ENVO:01000060) such...
GAACGCCCGATCGACCAACCCGCTCTCCTTGGAGGTACTTAGATAGCTATCAGTGAATTCGTACCGCAATCCGCCATTTAGGGCAATATTCTTGTCCATTTCCCAATGCCATGAAAAATAAGCTGCAAAAGTCTTTTCGTCAAGGTTTGAATCATTGGTCAATTGGTCATCGATCAGATATTCATCATCTACTATTGATTTAACCTCCACCCTATTATCGAATCGGGATAAGGTGGCTTTTAGACCCGCCCCAATGCTAAGATTCCTACTCATTTTATTTGTATAATCCCATTTGGCAATCTTGAAATTGATGGGGGTCTTTTTACTTACCTGTGTGTACTGCCTATCTGTTTCCACCCCTTCAATATTGAAAAAGGAAATATCATAACTAGATGGATTATTGTTGTTGTAAAAAAGGTAATTAAAATCGAAACTCATATGCTGTAAGCTATCCAACCGGTAGTTAAAACCTGTACTAATAGTGGCGCTTTGCCAGATATTCTCTTCCCGAAGCGTCATTTCAGTAAAGGTCGAGGAGTCGCCGTTGAGCGTATTCACATTTTTTGCCACCGCATGCATGTCCCAATTTCTGTTATATCCCGTAATCAAGAGCTTCGCACCGGTTTTCTTATTGAGTTCATATTCTAGTCCTGTCCGAAGATTTTGAACGGTCGTGGTTGGATCTCTTTGGCTGTTATCAATTAAATGCTGCCTAACCGGTTCACTATCGATTGTGCGTTCCACGGTCCACTCATGTTTGTTGCGATCATAGTTTATGGAATAATCCAAGAAGGTGTTTAACTTTTTGTTCCTATGATTGATATTAAAGTTTGACCCCAGCGTTTCTGCCCGGTTATACCCTCCGGCAAGTCCAAAGCTACCGTTAGTTCCATAATCCCCATTTTCTACCATCTTAATATTGATAATTCCAGCATTTCCTTCAGCGTCGTAGTTGGCTGGTGGAGTCGTAATGAGCTCTATTTTATCTATGTTGGATGAACTCATTCCATCCAATAGCTGTACCACCGCATCGATCGGCAATCGGGTCATTTTATCGTTGATCATTACTAGGACACCGTTTTTTCCGTTCATTGCAAGACTATTGTTTTGCCTGTTTACCAATACGCCAGGGCTTTTTTCCAATACTTCCAAAGCGGTTCTACCTGTAGACGTGACACTGTTCCGTACATTGATGACAGTACGGTCGATCTTTCTTTCATAGATAGGTTTTTTGGCGGTAACCTGCACCTCGTCAAGTTGTTGTTCTTCAGGTATCATTTGAAGTAGATTTTCTACCTCATTGTCCTGTCCTTCCACAATATTGATTGTTGAATAAATAGGATTGTATCCCAACATAGTGGCATGTAACAAATAACTTCCCGCTTGCACATCCTCGATGAAAAATCCACCCTCGATATCGGCTACCGCACCACTAACGAAGGATGAATCGGAAGCTTTTATCAATATAATATGTGCAAACGACATTGGATCGCCCTGCTCGGCCAAAATCTTTCCTTTTACGCTCATTTGACCGTAGGTCAAAGACATGATGGACATAAATAAAACCTTGACAAGATGGTTCCTGCCCAAATCATTCAAATCTTTCATTTCACAAAATTTTTGCGATATTAAATTGTATGTTTTTGAAGGCACGGGAAATTTTCGGTTGTTTGGTCAAAGACGTAAACCATTATGTAAGCAGGAAATTCCATAAAATTCCCTACCGATGAATCATGACAACGTATTACCTGTTCGTGGGTATCAAATATCAATTTTTGAAAAACAGATTTGGAATAACACTTGATGAAAAATAAGAAAAGGAATAAAAATATGCCTCAGAGACACTATGGTTTTAAGGTTGTCTTATACCTATTCTCATGCATCGGCTTCCTAGATCCATACCTAAGAGGTTAACAATAATCATCAATAAGGTTGCTTTTCCTTGTATTGGATTCGGTCATAGCGTCCCCCATCAATATTGCAAATTCCTACTGTGGAGGGAAAATCCTTGGTCAATACTGAAAAATGTGAAATTTCTCCCTTGTGCCATTTTTTTTAGAATCTTTGAACCAAATAGTCCCAAATGGTTGCGTTCGCAAGAAAGGTCCCGGGGGTTCATTTTTAGGACTTTCCATACGGACGCAAACCTTTTCTTTGGGTAGATGGAGCACCTTACGACTGCTTCAACGGTTTAAGCTGATTCTCAAGTAGCCAAAGGGCGACCTTATGCCCCAAATCCTGTCCAGCATCGCAGGCGAAACGAAAGTGAATGCCCGCACTTACCCTGGAATCTGCATTTTCATTGGCCGCTTGGCTTACGCTGGAGTAGCTCCTCGTGCCGCTGGCCGGTATTGCGGTTGGCGAACTCATTTTAAAGGCAGTACCATCACCAACAATATTTGCGATTACGGTGGCCGCGGCCTTACCCAAGGCACTATGTGTAGAAGGATAGTCCTGGACCGGGGGAGTGGGCATTAAGGCTTCCCACTGCATGTCGCCCGCTGTTTTGTTATTGCCGTCCAGATTTGCGTTGCGTATCGCGGTATGAGGGCGCCATAAGTTATAATAGAACTTGGAGTCCCACCCGGCTATGTAGGCATCCGCCATTGCCATATCGACCAGGGCAAACATTCTTGCGGTCTCCCACAGCCCTAGTTTTTTATTGCTCGCAATAACACGGGCCACCCTGTTCCATCCTGCTTCTGAAAATTCGTACCAGAATTTGGAATAGGCCGATTCGTCATCGGTACGGGAATTACTATTCAACTTCCCGATTCGCTTCACTTCATTTAATGCATCGGCATATTCCATACTGTTTAACGCAGGTGGGGGTACCGATCTGAATTGGTCCTTTTTTACCAAACCGAACGTTTTTACATTAACCCAATATGGGGCAAAAATAAAATCGAACGGTGGTACTGCCTGATAAGCTCCTGGAGTGTCATCGGGAACAATTGGGCTCAGCGGGTCACCTTCAGAACCATCGCCCAGACGGGAGGCTATGATTGCCTGGCCCACCTCTTTTCCCAATGCTATTCCCCTGTTTTTTGATTCCCCTTCAGGAGTGGAGGATATAGACTTTTGCAGGACAGAATCCAGAAACTGCTTTTTATCACCAATTTCATGTACCAGTACCGTATAGGCCGCACTGGCAGCTGCTGTTGTCGGGTCGGCACTTGCATCTTTGCCTGTATAGGTATAACTGGAAAATTTTGGATCGATCGCGTTCAATGCATCGTGCATCGCGAGATGTACCATGGCATTGATTTTTGATGCCATCAAAGAATTCTGGTAGCTTTCGGCCCCATAAGCCTGATAAGCAACTTCATTCCAATCCAAAATGACTGCGTTGGATAAATCTCCAGTTTCCGGAACATTTCCATTTTCGTTAGAACAGGCAGAATTCAGACATGTAATAACCCCTAGGATAAGCATAAACTTTTTCATTTGTTTCATTGTTAATTATTAATTTAAATTACAATGATAAAGACGTAAGTTTATGCCTTACAATGTGAGTATTGGAAAGCTAGGAAGTAATCCAGTTGATATCCCGGTCGGGTTTATAGGAACAAAGGGTACCAGTTTTAATTGCATTGGACAAATGAGCTCCCAGTATAGGGTGATGTTGCTCAATCCTGGCAATGGCATTGCGTATACGCCATGTAATTGCCGATCTTGCTTTTTCAACCGTGCCCCCAGTTTCCCTTATACGGCCCTTCAATCCTAAGGATTGTGATAAATACTCAATTATTCCATCGTATTCCTCCTGAAGTTTTTCCAACTTTGTGAAATCGCTGTGCAATTCTGCTTCCTCCATTTCACTTTGCAAGTCAAGAATTTTTCTCTGATACTGTCCTCTTGCTTTTTCGTCAATCAGCTTTTCACCGCTAACGACTAGCGTACTGTCCATCAGTTCGGCACAATGAAAAACCTGTCGTGGTTGCCCTAGCATTTTCTGTAGGTCATAAAAACCTTTTACTTCAGGTGTTTGCGCAATGGTACCTTCATAGGAAAATTTCCATATACCGGTTTCTTTCCCGAAATAATTGTACTGTGTTTTCTTCTCCAGGGAAATCGATTTTTGAACAGGATAGTCTTGAAAACTACCTTTGCTGATAAATCGCAAAAATTCTTCCAGATTCGTCCTATGCCGGTGGGGATTCAACTTTAGGAGCCAATCAATAGATTCCTGTTGATCAAAATCCTTTCCTTTGCTGATCAATGTCCGGTAGGTTTCCAAATAGGAATTCCAATAAGCTTCCATTTTATCATACTGCTGGAGATGATAAAATATAGCTGCACAATAAGCATCCGTATCTGCAATTTTTGAATATCCATTTGGGTTGTGTTTTACAAATGATGCCGCTTTTTCATATTCTCCCAGTTCGAAATATATAAAACCCCCAAGGCGAAGTTGATTACCGACATAGAAAGGATTTAATTCCAAACCTCTTTCATACAGCTCCAAAGCTTCTTCGCCCAGACCTAAATAGACAATATAAAGTGCTATGGGCATTAAAGTATCGGGATCATTGAGATTCAGCATCAACGATTTTCGGAAGTAATATTCAGATGTGTCATAAGACCCATCATATAAAAAAATTCTTCCAAGCACCATGCAAATGACATGATTCTGTTCATCCAACTCAATTGCTTTTTGAGCCCATTCATAGGCACTTGTTTTACTCACATCCCAGCGCTCCCAGAGTTGACAGGTCCATTCATTAAAATAAGATAATGACATTCCTGTGCATGCCAAAGCATAATCAGGTTGTATTTGCAATGCCTTTTCAAAGTGTTCGCGGGCTTCGAGATCGGCTTCAACCGAAGCTTTTTTCAATTCTTCCATGCCGTACAACCAATGTTCGTATGCACTGAATGCTACTTTGGGCCTTTGTCTGATGTTTGCTAGAAGGTCATGATCGATTTGCTGTTGAAGTACCGCAACAACACTTTTGACAAGATTATCCTGAATATTACTTACGTCTGTAAGGCTGCCTTCGAGTCTGTTTCCCCACACCAAATGTCGATTCTCGTTGTTGTAAAGCTGTACATTTATTTTTACGCCTTTCTTTTCCGATCGGACAGTGCCTTGCACAAAATATCCAGTTTTCAACGTATCCAGGATATTAGGAAAATCTTCGGAAACCTTCATAACCATTAACTGGCGGAAACGGGAAAGTTCAGTTATCAAATCGACACTAAAAGAGCGGCAGACGACACTGAGTTCTTTTTTCAGCGATAGATCCTCAAAAGGGAAGACGGCCAGTATGATGCGTTGATTTTTTTGCATATTCAAGTTAAATAATGCAGGTACAAGTTTAAAAAATTTAACAAAGATAACCAACCAATATTGTAGCGTTCTGAAGTAGGACCGCTTCCCAAAATTCGAGAATTTGGTTAAAGACGAAAATCCTTTTCCTCCGGGTTCAAATTGGGATTTAAGTTTTAACGAAGAAAATGGAATAACAAAGGTGCGTATTTCTATTTATAACGAATCATTAGAAAGAATGGAAAAGATGATAGAAATGGGCTTCAAAGAAGGATTTACTATGACTTTGGGTGAACTAGACGATTTATTAACCAAATTCAAAAAACAACAAAAATGAAAAACGCAAATCAGAAAAGTACAAGAAAAATAATTACTATGACATTTATTACACTTGATGGCGTGATGCAGGCGGCAGGAAGTCATGAAGAAGGCTTTGAATATGGTGGTTGGGAGATGCCCTTTCAAGCAGACGAGATAATGGGCTCTGTTATGGCTGAATATATGAAGGGTTCATTCGAACTTTTGCTAGGTAGAAAAACTTATGATGTTTTTGCTTCATTTTGGCCAAGTGCACCAGATTTTATCGAAGCCAAAAAGCCATTCAATGAGACAAAGAAGTATGTAGTATCACAGAAAGAATTTGATCCAAAATGGCAAAATTCTTTCTGTATTACTGGAGATGTTGTTTCCCAAATAAATAAGCTAAAAGAAGAAGATGGGCCAGATTTATGGGTACATGTGGATAAGCCGGGTAAACTGACCCACCTTCGCCGGATGAAACTGACCATGGCAAATGGACTGCCCAGATTTGATCTATCCTTGGGTTAAACTTAGTTTTTATTTTTCAATTTTCTTCTCATTGATTCTCCTTTTATATCTATTCTGTGAGCTGTATGCACCAAACGGTCAAGGATGGCATCGGCCAGTGTTTTCTCCCCGATAATGTCGTGCCACTTTGATACGGGCAATTGTGATGCTATTATAGTGGATTTTTTGCCGTGCCTGTCCTCGATGATCTCCATAAGTGCATGCCTATTGATGTTGTCCAATGGTTTAAGGCCGAAGTCATCCAAGATGAGCAAGTCCTGTTTTTCAAGTTTGTTTATCTGTTTTGGATAGGAACCGTCGGCCTTTGATGTCTTGAGCAGGGTAAAGAGCTTTGCTGTATTGAAGTACATCGTTTTTGACCCCATGGAACAGGCCTGGTGGCCGATGGCCGAGGCCAGATAACTTTTGCCCACGCCGGTACTACCGGTAATAAGTATGTTCTCCCTTTTTTGGATGAACCCGCAGGAACCTAGCCGCCGGACCAAATTCTTGTCCAGTTGGCGTGACGGTCGGTAATCTATAGCCTCCATGACGGCCGAATACCTGAACCTTGCGGACTTGGTCAATCGCTCTATCCTACGGTTATGACGGTCGTCCCATTCGCACTGGACGAGATAGGCGATCAGTTCATCGTTGGTGTAACCGGTGGACGGACCGCCGGTTTCCATTGTTGTGGTAAAGGCCCTGTGCATTCCATAGAGCCTCATTTCTTTCATCAATTGCATTGTTTTTTCGTTCATATGTTCTGTTTTTAAGTATTGTTCCTATTCGTAGTATTTTCCTCCCCTTATGTTGTTGTGCTCGGGCATTTCCATGTCCCCGTCGATACCTTCATCGATCTGGTCCCACCCCTTTTTCAGGATGCGCTCGACCATATTGTAATTGTACGCACCATATTCCGCGGCACGCCCACAGGCACTCTCAAGACGTTCCCTTCCGTACTTTTTGGCAAGGTGGAGCACGCCCAGACAGGACTTATAGGATTGTTCCGGGTGCTGCTTCTTCTCCAGGATGGCAATGATGTACCCTTTACAGTGTCCGCCGATATTGCTTGCCCAATCGATGAACTTTTCACTGCTCCACTCGCTTATGAAACGATGGTGCGAGGGCATATGGTCGGCCAAGGTGGTATAGCCGTATTTCTTCCTGTTCCTTGTGTGTACGGCGAACCTTTCGTGCTTATGGTAGATCTCGACGATGTTGTCGGTATAGACCAGCTTGACCTGTTTGCCTATATGCCTGTAGGGCACGCTGTAGTAATGCTTGTCCTTCCCAAAATAAATATGGCTGTTCTTGTGTACGGTGGCCTGGGCATAGCGTTTTACCTCATAGCGTTTCGCCGGTAACGGCATCAGTTCGTCCTTCTCGATTTCCATAAAAAGCGAACACCTGGAATATTCCCTTCCCCTGAACGACATTGCGTTGTGTTTTTCCAACAGTTCCCTTATCGCGATGTTGATATCGGTTATGCTATGGAAGACCTGGTTCCGTAATGGGGCGAACACCCTGGTGTAGATTATCTTCACGGCGTTCTCCACTATGGCCTTGTCCCTTGGTCTATAGGTACGTGTGGGCAGTACTGCCGTTTCGTAGTGTTCGGCAAAGTCGGCGAAAACCTCGTTGACCTTGGGCTCGTAACGGCTGCTCTTGGTAACCGCCGACTTAAGGTTGTCGGGCACCAAGGCCTTTGGTACGCCGCCGTAGAACCATAGTGCGTTCTCGGTGCAGCGGATGAAGTCCTCAAGTTTTTGGCTTGCACAGGCCTCTACATAAGTGTATTGGCTGCTACCGAGTATGCACACGAACACCTCCAGTTCCTTCAGTTCACCGGTGTCCCTGTCAACAATGTGGAGTTTCTTTCCCGTGAAGTCTATAAAGAGCTTGTCGCCGGCCTTGTGCTCCATGTGCATTACCGGAGAGGTCTCCTTGCGCCATTCGGCGTACCAATACTTGAACTGTGAGAGCTTGAAGCCATCGGGGTGCTTGGCATAATATTCTTCCCATAACAATTGTCTGGTCACCCCGGTCTTGCGAAGCTCTTTGTCAAAATAGGAAAAATACTGCCTTAAGGTCAGTAAACGTTGGCTCTTGCGCTTTTGCCCGTCCTTAAAAAGGTTGTGGATTTCCTCTAGGGTCATCTTCTCCACTTCGTAGGCCGTAAAACGGTACCGCTTGAAGAATTCGATGTACTTCCTGACCGTGACACGGGATATGCCCAATTGTTGGCTTATCCCACGCTTGCTCGTACCAGAGGTGTACAGTTTGTAAATCAGTTTTGTTTTTCGCATGTCTATCTGCTTGTTCGCCATGGTGCTTTTTACAGATAGATCTAATCTAAAGGTGGGTCACTTTGGCCCGGCGGGAGTGGGTCACTTTCCTCCGGCCAGCTATGGTCACTTTAACCCGGCGAGGGTGGTATACTATGTCCGGCGTTTCCACTCAGGCTCATTAATTGTCGCATTTCCACCTTTAAAATTAGAAATGTATAATAAATCGAGTAGAGATAAGTGATACTTGTCCTTTTTCCTACTTATATAGTTTATATAGTTTTCAAAACTATATTTAGATTTTTGCCATTGCTTTTCTGCTCTTTTATCTATATTCATTTATAAATAGATTTTCACATAATATAATTGAATTCATGAACAAAATGAATTTGCAAAAATATTAATGCAGTAATTCCCGATTTTGCAATTATTAAATTAGAATATTTTCAATTCACCTTAACAATGATATTTTTCATTGATTAAATAATTCGTAATATGGAAAAAAGGAACTAAATGAAAAGGATACTAGGAATTTCCGCCTTTTACCACGACTCGTCTGCAAGTTTAATTATTGGCGGGAAGATAATTGCGGCAGCCCAGGAAGAACGTTTCACAAGAATAAAGCACAATGCTAATTTTCCAATTAACGCTATTAAGTATTGTCTGGAAGAAGCAGGTCTTAAAATCGACGAATTAGATTCTATTGTTTTTTACGACAAGCCTTTATTAAAACTGGAAAGGATACTCCAAACCTACTATGCTTTTGCACCCAAAGGGTTGGTTTCTTTTTTAAAAGTAATTCCGGTATGGATAAAAGAAAAAATATTTCTTAAAAAGTTAATATATGAAGGTCTAAAGGAAATAGGACCATATAAAAAAAAGAATATAAAGTTGCTTTTTTCAGAACATCACGTATCCCATGCAGCTAGTGCATTTTATCCATCCACTTTTTTAAAAGCAGCCATTTTAACAATAGATGGGGTAGGAGAATGGGCAACCGCAACTATCGGAATTGGAGAAGGGAATGAAATTAAACTTTTGAAAGAAATGCGATTCCCACATTCATTAGGTTTATTATACAGCTCATTCACATATTATTTGGGCTTTGAAGTAAACTCAGGAGAGTATAAATTAATGGGATTGGCGCCTTATGGGAATTCCGAGTCTAAAGAAGTAAGTCATTATATAAACCTAATAAAAACCAAACTTATAAAAATAAAAGATGATGGCTCAATATGGTTAAATCAATATTATTTTAATTATGCCGTAGGTCTTAGAATGGTAAATGATAAACAATGGTCTAGCCTTTTTGGATTTCATCGAAGAAAATCCAAAGATAGGCTAGAACAATGTCACTGTAACCTTGCGTATGCAATTCAAACCGTAATTGAGGAAATCGTTATTAAAATGGCAGTTGAGGCAAAAAATATTACTGGTGCCGAATACCTATGTATCGCTGGAGGTGTTGCATTAAATGGTGTAGCAATAGCCAAACTCTTACAGAAAAATATTTTCAAGGATATATTTGTCCAGCCAGCTGCTGGGGACGCCGGAGGATCGTTGGGAGCAGCTTTGGCAGTAAGCTGTATGTATTATAAAGAGGCAAGAGTTTTTGATTCAAAGAAAGACCAAATGATGGGTTCATATTTAGGTCCAGAATATTCGAATAAAGAAGTTCTTTTAATGAGTCGCGAGTTAAAAGCTGTCTATACAAAATATGATGATTTCTCATTGTTGCTTAAATTTATCGCAAGTAAAATATCCGAAGGCAACATAATAGGTTGGTTCCAGGGAAGAATGGAATTTGGACCAAGAGCTTTAGGCAACAGAAGTATATTGTGTGATGCGAGAAATATTGAAAATCAAAGGAGACTCAATCTAGAGATAAAGAACAGAGAGGAATTTAGACCATTTGCTCCCTCTGTTTTATCAGAAAATATGAATGATTATTTTAAATTAAAATCATTTTCTCCGTATATGTCAATAGTTACAACACTAAAGAATGAGAGTAGACATAAACTCCCCAGTAATTATGAGGAGCTTTCGTTAGAGGAAAAACTTTATTGTATCCGTAGCGATGTTCATTCAATAACACATGTCAACTTTACCGCAAGAGTGCAAACGGTACATTGTGAAACAAATCCAAAATTTTGGGGATTAATCAATGAATTTAAAAATCAAACAGGATGCAGTCTTTTACTAAATACGAGTTTCAATGTTAAGGGAGAACCGATTGTTTGTGAGCCCATTGACGCCTATCATTGTTTTATTGATACTAAATTAGATTACCTTGTGATAAATGATTACGTATATTCGAAAAATGAGCAATCCCAACATTGTTAAATAAATTACAGATATTAATCCTTTTAAATATATTTATGGGACGAAAAGTTAAATTTACGAATGAATCCCTATAATATGATTTTACGCCTATTTCCATGGTAGACAATAACCGAACTATCTAAAATAAGTCAATATACTTTTAAAAACATTTTTATTTATATTGTACTAATAAACTTAATATCTTGAATCAAAATGTCTACGAATCTTTCTAAACTTTTAAAAAAAGTGTTTATAGGTTCAATGGCAGGTATTTCAACCACTTCAGCAGGTCATGCCGAGGAAAGTGAAGTCATCTTTAATTATTCCAAAGACACTCATGATATTGAATCAAATGTCAACAAAAAGATTGATTTTACCCCTAAGCTAATTCTAAAAATAAACAATAACAGGTTAAGCTTTATGTCTCATCGAAGCCACCGTTCACACTCCTCTCATCGTTCACATTATTCAAGTTCCTCCGGAAGTAGTGGCACACCATCTTCCAAGCAAAATTCAGGTATCAAACCTAATTTCCTTGAAAAGCCAAAAGCTATCTCTCCTGTGCTTCAGCTTGGTTCAAGGACATTGAAACTTGGAATGAAAGGAACCGATGTAACGGAGCTAATCAATATTCTCCTTCAAAAGAAATATCTTGTACTTGAAGATGGGGGAACTAATGTTACAGGCATATATGAATATGACCAAACTATAGAAGATACTATTAAAAGATTTCAAGAAGATAATGGAATAACAGTTGATGGCATTTGTGCCGCAACTACAATTTATTACTTAAAAAACAAGTAAATGATTGTAAATATTATAAATAAATCTTGTATTCAATTAAAGGTGGATAGTAAGATTTACAGTTCCGAAGTACTTCATAAATGTTTTTATTGGTATGGAGATAAATACTCTGTAACAATAAATAAGTTAGGAGATTTCTTTGTTATTGATGTATCCGAATTATCCAAGGATGGTCATATAGAAATTATAATAGACAAAATAAAGAAAGACATCATTGACTTTAAAACAAGAGAAATAATTTATAAGGAAACTAAAAATATTCGAGAAATTTTGATTGTAAAGGCATTTTCACACAATGATGAATTTGCTATAAATCCTCCTGGCGATGTTAACGACCCAGTTGGTTTTGACCCAACAAAAATTTAGAGTATTTGTATGAAGTCCTTAAATCTAAAAAAGTCCAGAAAATTTAAATCGAAGGAATTTTATTGGAATAAAAGGGTGGAATATTTTTTATTGCCATTTCGCTTCCATAGAATTAATGATGTTAAGGAAGTAATAGTAAATGAAGTCGGAGATTTTTTAATTGTTCCCATAGGCACTGCTTCACAAATTGTAGGAAGAGAAATAAATAAAAATAATCCTATATATAGGGATTTACTATCAAATTTTTTTATTTCTGAGAAACCCATACCAGATTTAGTAGACGTATTGGCAACTAGATATAGAACCAAAAAATCTTTCTTAAATGACTTTACTTCCTTACATATATTTGTGACTACCCTACGTTGCAATCACTCTTGCCATTATTGTCAAGTTTCAAGAGTGTCAGAAAATAGAGTAGACTTCGATATTTCCTTTGAAAATCTAAATGCGGGAATTGACCATATGTTTCGGTCTCCTTCTGAATCAATAACAATGGAATTTCAGGGAGGTGAACCACTTTTGGCCTTTGATAAAGTACAGTATGCCGTAGAAAGAGCTTTGGAGCTTAATGAAAGTTTTAAAAAGGAAATAACTTTTGTTGTATGTACCAATGCCACTGTGTTTTCTGATGAAATCATCCAATTCTGTAAAGAATATAATATAATTATTTCCACTTCTTTGGATGGCCCCGAATTTTTACATAATGCCAATAGACCTAAATCTGGTGCTAAAAGTTATGATTTGGTAATTAATGGCATAAACCAAATACGTAACGATTTAGGTTCGGAAAGTGTTTCCGCCCTTATGACAACTACTTCATTAAGTTTGGATTATCCAATTGAAATTATAGAAAATTATATTGAAAATGGTTTTTCCAATATTTTTCTTAGACCAATAAGCCCATATGGATTTGCACTAAAAAATTCCAAGAAAAACAATTATGAAACAGAAAAATATCTTGAATTTTATAAAACTGGTCTTAACTTCATTTTAGAATTAAATAAGAATGGCCACTTTTTTGTTGAAGACTATACTACTGTTATCCTCAAAAAAATGCTTACTCCGTTCCCAGTGAACTACGTGGATTTACAATCTCCCGCAGGTATGATTAATAATGTCGTAGTATTTAATTATGACGGATATGTATATGCAACTGATGAATCTAGGATGTTAGCTGAAAATAAGGATTTTACATTTCGTCTTGGACACGTTAAAGACAATTATAATACACTTTTTTATGGTGAGAAAGCTAAATTCCTTTCACAATTCTGGTCCAATGAAAGTTTAGCAGGGTGTGCAGATTGCGGATTTCAAACTTATTGTGGAGCAGATCCCGTGTTCCACTATGCTTCTCAGGGCGATTTTGAAGGTTACAGACCTAATTCTGATTTTTGCAGGAAAAACATGGAAATTATTAGGTATCTGTTTGAATTGATAGAAAGTGATGGTAGTGAGCTTTTACCGATTTTTTATTCATGGGTCAATAATAAGCCAAGATTTTGAGTGAGATATGATTCAATTAAAAACAAAAGGAGAAGCGATAAATATTAACAATATCATCATTGCTAAGGTTATATCTAATCGAATGGATTCCGCTAAAATATGTTTCTCTCCTGCCATTAGTGAAAATGTTATCTTGTCAGTCGCCAAATCAATTGATATTAATGCGACCTCTAAGGTTGTTTATAGAATATCTTCGTTGTCCTATTTGAATTTAGGTGATATTCTGCTTATTAATCCAAATGGGATCATATATACCTTATTTAGAGAAAAGTCAAATCACAACTCTCTTTTCATTACAGATAGGTGCAACAGTAATTGTTTAATGTGTTCCCAGCCGCCTAAAAACAAGGATGATTTAGATTATTATTTCGAAATTAACAGTCAACTGATAAAAATGATACCGTCATCTACACCTGTCTTGGGGATAACAGGTGGTGAACCTTTATTGCTTGGAGAAAGATTTATTACTCTTCTACTATTGATTACTAAATACCTTCCAAAAACACAAGTACATGTTCTTACAAATGGAAGACAATTTGCTTGGAAAAACATTCCTTGTGCAATAAACCAAGTAAATAATGATAACATCATATTTGGGATACCCTTGTATTCAAGTTACTTTAGAGAGCACGATTATATAGTGCAGGCCGAAAATGCATTTTATCAGACGGTTATAGGATTTCATAATATGGCATCCTATGGATTAAGGCTTGAACTGAGAATAGTTTTGCACAAACAAACTTATCTTGGACTACCCAAATTAGCCAATTATATTTATAAAAATTTGCCCTTTGTTGAGCATGTTGCATTCATGGGTTTAGAATATACAGGGTATACGCCATTTAACAATGATTTGCTCTGGGTAGAACCAAGAGAATACTTAACTCAGTTAGAAGAAGCTGTTCTTTATTTGGACCAAATGGATATCTCCGTTTCGATTTACAATTTACAACTATGCTTGCTAAAACCAACTCTTTGGAAATTTACTCGTAACTCAATTTCAGATTGGAAAAAGGAATATTTGGAAGAGTGTAGTAGTTGTACACTACTTCAAGAATGCGGAGGAGTCTTTGCGACCTCTAAAAAACATAGTAAAGACATTAAGGCAATTATGACTTAGTTTAATCTACTAAACAAAAGCGATAAAATTCTTTGCCTAAATTAATTTGCAGAAGTTAAACTGTTTGTATTTTATTGAGTGGAAAATAGAACAAATTTGAATTAGCTTCCTAAATGTCCTAATAATATTAAATACCAAGCAGTTAGATATTCCAAATGAAAAATCCTTCAAGGAAAATAACCGAATATACGTTCAAGGGTATTGTTGAACTCTTAATAATTATCCTTCTAATAAATCCGGTGATTATTTATTTAGTATCCGAAAATTTACTTTTTAGCATTCTAGTTCCTATATTCTTTATTATTACCTTATTCTTATTAAGGGCAAACAAAACCATCAAACCTTTGAGCATTTTGTTGTATAATTTGATGCTTATTTTATCTTTCTTTTTGCATGCCGAGGCTATTTTCACAACAAACTTTAGTGAATACATTATAGACAATCTTTATGATTTTGGACCAAATTTTTATTTTAATAAACCCTATTTAAACAAAACTTTTCGTGATAAAGAATTTCTTGTTCAATATAAAACTAACAAGCAAGGTTTTAGAATTGGCATAGAAGATGATCCAGAAATTGAAGTAAACAGAGCTGATTGGTTATTCATTGGAGACTCCTATACTCAGGGGGCACAGGTACAATATGAAAGTTTGTATACCAGTCGGCTTATGGATTTTTTTCCTAACAAGATTATCGTAAACTCTGGCATTAGCGGACTGGGCATACCGGATGAATATAAATATTATGTTAACCAAGGTAAAAAATTAAAATCAAAAAAAGTCTTCTTGCAGATATGCAACTTCAATGATTTCATGAACGTGAAGGAGCACAATTTTGGCTTTTCGGATTATTTAATGCAATACTCCAATTTTGCAAGGTTTGCTCTTTATCGCTTTAAATATCCTAATCCAGCCGAACTGCCTTTAGGCAGATGGACCGAGCCGTTCTATCCGGATGAGGAATCGAACGAAAACTATAATATATTTTTTAAATCGTTAAGCGAGTCAAAAATTCAAGATATTAGAAATTTTGAGATTTATCTTAAAAAGATAAAAAAAGCTGTTGATGAAAATGGAGCTGAATTAATTGTAATTCAAATCCCAACTAAGGAACAGGTTTATTATAAGTACTTCAATGAGGTTTTAAGGGATTTCAAAATTGATGTTGACAAATTAGATATGGATAAGCCAAATAAACTCTTGAATGAAATTTGTCAGGAAATTGGAATCAGGCATATTGACCTACTTAATGACTTCAGAGATTCTGAAAGTGAATTGTTTTTTCAATTTGACGAACATCTGAATGTTGAAGGACACAATCAAATAGCTTTGAGTATTAAAAATATATTTGAAAAAGATGATCCTCATTTACCTTCAAAATTAAGCGATTTAAATGTCGGTGACAGATATCCTGTTTTTTCAAGCAAAGACTCAAATCTCTTATTGTTTCAATCATTTAGAGATGGTAATATGGAAATTTTCAAAGGGGATAGTATCCTTCAAAATAAAAACAGACTAACATGGAACAATGTGGATGAAATACATCCTTGGTTTTCCCCAAACGATGAAGAAATTGTGTTCACCGAAGGGAACCAATTGAACAATAAAACGAATGTTGTACTTCTGAAATTAGATGGAGGCGATAGAACATATATCACGGATGACAAAAGTACATTTGGAGCGATCCCGTCATTTAATCATGATGGTTTAAAAATTACCTACGCAGAATGGAAAGAAGATGATGACGGATATCTTACTAATCCTTATATCGTCATATATGATTTGGTAACAAAAGAAAAAAATGTAATTACTTCCAAAGATTTTGAGTGTTGGCGACCAATTTTTTCATCTGATGATGAAAAAATATTTTTTATTTCAAAAGAGACTGACAATCAATTCGATATATACAAATACGACATCGCAACTGGCGAAAAGGAGAATATGACCAACACACCTTATGACGAGTGGGATCCATCAATTTCTAGAGATGGAGAACTTATGGTTTATTCGGGATACAAAAATGATAATTGGGATTTGTTTTTGTATGATTTAGCAACAAGGAGGAGCAAACAATTGACTAATAGTATTGGTGACGAATGGGATGCCACATTTTCACCGAACGGTCAGTATATCTTTTACTCCGGAGTATTTGGGCTGCAAAATGGTATATTTAAAATTAAGTTCAATTGATACGGAACCATGCCTTTCAATTCTATTTCCTTCTTAGTTTTCTTCGTGTTGATTGCCACTATTTACTATTTGGCCAAAAATCTTGAGATTAGAACCTTTTTGTTAATCGCTGGCAGTTGGTTTTTTTATGGTTATGACAATATTTTTAACCTACTGCATATACTATTTGCCACCTTTATTACCCTTTTTTTTGCAAATAAATTAACTAAAAAAGGAAATAACAAGTTGATTCTAGCTGTTGGTATTTCAATCTTACTTTTACAGCTTATTTTGACAAAATATCACAGCGAATTGGGTCATCTATTTTCAATAATAGCCCATCCAAATAATCAATTTTTTGATTATGCCATTTTACCTATTGGTATTTCGTTTTACTCCCTTCAAGCAATCAGTTTATTGGTGGACATTAGAAACAAAAAATACACTGAGAGAATTAGTTTTAAGAATGTTTTATTGTTTCTAAACTTTTTTCCTCAATCGATTTCTGGACCAATTCATCGCGCTAATGATTTAATCCCTCAATTTTCAAAAGAAAAAAAATTTCAAACAGACAACATCATTATAGGATTAAAAACCGTTTTGTGGGGGTATTTTTGCAAACTAATCATAGCAGATAAGATTTCAATAATAATTACACCAATATTTAATTCTTTTCATGATTATAATGGTCTTCCCTTATTTTTGGCTTCCCTACTATTTTCATTTCAAATTTATTTCGATTTTTGGGGTTACTCGCTCATTGCTATTGGATTAGGTAAGATTTTGGGGTTCACAATTAATGTCAACTTTAATAATCCATATTCCGCAGGTTCTTTCAAAATATTTTGGCATAAATGGCATATAACATTATCAAAGTGGATGCGAGATTATGTTTATATTCCGTTAGGTGGTCGAAACACTAATATGTATTTTCTTTTTTTCTGTTCAATTACTATAACTTTCTTAGTAAGCGGATTTTGGCATGGAATTGCCACTAATTTTATAATTTGGGGTGGAATACATGCCTTACTTTATTTGATAGAAGATTTGGCAAGAAGGCATGTGATTAATGGCCTTAAAATCCATTTGCATCCTTATTTTCGTTCGGTCCTAGGTCTAATGCAGATAATTTTATTTTTTGTCCTAATATCATTTACCTGGTTAATTTTCAAAACAGAAGATTTTGCAGACGTGGTGCAAATAATGAGTAATATTTTTTCATTCTCCAACTGGTCATTGGAAAGTTTGAAGAAATTTTATTCTTTAGTAAATATCACCTACCTATTTATAATATTAGCATCACTAGTAGTTGCCCATACAAAATTATTACAAAGGAAAATGGGGCTTGTTGCTATTTCAACAGCTGATAAAATAACGGATTCTTTCTATATTTTTTTCTGCTTTATATTGATAGTCCTCTTAGGTGATATCGGAGGAAACGAATTTTTATATTTTAAATTCTAAACCTAGTTAAATGAATGATGGATAATCACAATTTCCTTCGAACGAATTGATACTTCCAAAAATATTTATTCGTTACTAACACGTAAAAATTCAATTAACTTAACCAGAGTTAACTTGCTTAATACAAATCGATGTCCGTGAACTAATGGGCATTTGAATTCTTGGATATAAACTCCTAAATTTAGTAATTCTTAAAAAAACAAATCTAAGTGGAAATCGTAAAAGACCTTTTGTATTTCGTGATTGAGAGAAAACAATACTGGTTGGCCCCTGTTATAATTTTACTATTATTTTTAGGGTTCCTAGTTATTGTCGGCGCTAATAGTGCTGCAGCACCATTTATCTATTCTTTATTCTAAACTATGGAATATGGTTAATTATAAATCTCGACCGATCAAAACAGTTCTTTTTATTTCTACTGGGTTCTCACTTGTTTTTTTAATTACCAATTGGAAGTGGTCGCTTTATTTTGCGATGATTATCGCAATTGTAGGACTTATTTCTCCTTTTGGCTTAAAAATCATTGATTATTTATGGCATAAGCTCGGTCACTTATGGGGTATGGTTGTTTCGAAAATCCTATTGACAATAGTTTTCTTTCTTTTTCTAACACCTTTGGCATGGTTTTATAAACTTTTTGCTCAATCTGACTTATTAGATTTAAGAAATAAAAGTGATACTTTATTCAAAGAACGAAATTTGGTTCTAGATAAAAAAACCTTTGAAAATCCTTGGTAGACTACAATAGGCTCAGGCGTGGTAATTTTCCCTTTCAATAGGCAATAGTTAATAACATCATGTCTGGAATTTCTAATTCAGATAAGTTTATAATAATAAGCCTTGTCGGAAAGGTAGTTCCTACATATAGAAAATATGCGTGCAATCTACGTGCAAATAAAAAGCTTCAAAAAGTTTAACCTCTTTGAAGCCCTTATTTTGTTGGCGGTCCGGACGGGACTCGAACCCGCGACCCCCTGCGTGACAGGCAGGTATTCTAACCAACTGAACTACCGAACCGTGGCGTTTAGCGGTTGCAAATATACACCGCTAATTCTATTGCGCAAACAATTTTATTTAAAATATGAAATACTTACAAAAAATTCTGCCGTTCCACCAAATAGGTGTTCAACACCTTTGAAAAATCTGCCTTTACATCTACTTCCACATATTTGATCCTATATTGGGCGCACTTGAGTTTTAGGGCCTCGAAGTATTGGGCGACACTTTGTTCATAGGCTTCCTTAATGGTATCGGAATACAGGTCGATGTGCTCTCCTGTCTCTACGTCCATAAAGCGCTTGGGGGTGTTCTCAAAATCGAAATGATATTCGGTCGATTTGTCCATCAAATGGAACAGTACCACTTCGTGCTTGTTGTATTTTAGATGGCGTAGGGCTTCGAACAATTTTTCGTCATCGGTCTCCGTCTGGAACATATCGGTAAATAGAAAAATCAAACTCCGCCGTTTGATCTTTTCGGCAATCAAATGCAAATGGCTATAGGTTTCGGTCTGGGTAGCAGGTTTGGCCTCCGTACCAATCTCGCCCAATTTTGCCAACAGCATTTGATGGTGCCGCTCGCTGCCCTTTTCAGGGAAATAATACTGATAGTTGTCGGAGTAGACACTCAACCCTACCGCGTCGCGCTGTCTTTTAAGGATGTTCATCAAAGCGGCAATGGCCAACACCCCGAATCCGATCTTGTTCAGATCGCCTATGCCCAATTCCTTAACCGCAGGGTAATACATCGAAGCCGAATTGTCTAAAATCATATGGCACCTCAGATTCGTCTCTTCCTCGTATCTTTTGGTATAAAGCTTGTCGGTCTTGGCGAAGAGCTTCCAATCGATATGTTTGGTGCTCTCCCCTGTATTGTAGATCTTGTGCTCCGCAAATTCCGCGGAAAAACCGTGAAACGGACTCTTATGGATACCGCTGATAAAACCTTCCACTACCTGGTTGGCCAAAAGTTCCAGATTTTGGAAGAGCGTGCCTTTGTTCAACTCCGATTGCAGATTCATGTCACTAAGGTAAAATAAAAAAAGGTTTGACTTTCATCAAACCTTTTTTTGGTACTCTATTTATAATTTTATAATGCAGCGTCGATCGCGTCGGTATAGACCTTCTTAGGGGATACGCCAACCTGTCGGTTAACAATTTCGCCATTTTTAAATACCAATACGGTAGGAATGTTCCGCACCCCGTATTTGGCTGCGAATTCTTGGTTGGCGTCAACGTCTACCTTGCCTACTACCGCTTTTCCTTCGTATTCGCTACTAACCTCATCGATGATCGGTCCGACCATTCTACAAGGCCCGCACCATGCGGCCCAAAAATCGACCACTACTGGTTTGTCGCTTTTTAAAACTACCTCGTCAAAAGTAGCATCTGTTATTTCTAATGCCATTTGTTTATTTGTTTAGAATCTTATGCAAATTTAGTCAATTAATTATCCATTCCTTACAAACGAAAAATTACTTTTCATTATTGCACTATCGACATAACCAATGCGAATGACAACAAAAAGGGCCGCTCCGATGGGAGTGGCCCTTTTTAAGTATGTTTATGAACTACAGTCTTTTAGTCGTGGAATTTTCTGCGGCCATGTCTGATGTTGATCTCGGTAACAACGCCTTCGGCATCTGTCAAGGTAGCGACCTTATCACAGGTACCGTCACCGTAATCCAAGGTAGCGATCATACCATCCCTGTTGAAGGTTTTGACCCCTTGGGCGATATACTTACAACCCGCTGGTTTTACCAACGCAGGGTCGATTACAATGGTGAACACCCCGCCATTCACACCGGTATACGTAAACGATCCGGTGATGGTTACCTCATCATCTTCATAAGTCTCGGTATCGCCACCCGCCGTCACTTCAATCATTCTGTTGCCCTCCTTACTGATGGTACCGGCTTCGGTCATCACAGAAATATCGACCATCCCTGACATTTCAGGGTTGCCATTGGCATTGTCCTTGGTATAAGCCAAGGATTTTGTGCCGTTAACCACATAGCCGTTAATGGTCAAATCGGTAAAAGTGATGGTGGCGTTGCCACTTTCTTTGTTGCCCGTCTTTACCAAGGTAATGGTACCTGACAGCGCATTGCCATGCCTGTCGGTACAGCCTTCGGCAAAACCTATATTGATGGTAATGGTATCTTCCACCGTTTCCGCTTCGAGCGTAGCACACTCGGGGAAAAATCCGGAACGGTCATGACAACCTTTCCCGGCCAGTCCATCAATTTCAATAAAGTTGACGGCATAAAATATGATTTCCTCCATGAGGCCTTCCACCTCATCGACGGATGCCGACAATTCTACCGAAGCGGCAACCGACATATTTTCCTCATTCGGGATATCTTGCCCTTTTTCGCAGGACCATAAGGTCAAGGTAGCAGCGGCTATGACAAATAAGATTTTTGTTGATTTCATAAATAGGGTTTTAAAAATTATGGGTTTATGGATGTTAAACAACCCACGGCCCAAAATACCCTACCAACAAATAGATTTATTCGATGAACGGTCTCACGATCATCCTTGTCAATTCAATTTATAATGCACTTCTTTTTCCTCCAGTGCGGCCAACAGTTCACTGGTAATCTGCACCTTTTGCTTTCTGCTCGACAGCCTTACTTTGATTTCCTCCTCCATTTCATAGACTTCGAAGTTCAATGGGTGGTCCCCTTTATGCGAGACCAAGGTATCTTTCAGGTCGGCGATCGTTTCTACCCCCAAGGTATCAATGTTCAATTTGATGGTCAGCTTTTTGGCATAGGTCTCCATCACCTCCTGCAATAACATGAAACTATTGAACTGTATGCGTGCTTCCCCTTTTTTCCCGGTTTCCCGGTTGATCCAGCCGTCTTTTACGAATACCTTGACATAGGCGAATGAATTGATCATTAAAAAGTGTCGAAATTTAAGATACTCCTCCCCAAAAATGCGGAACTCGTAGGAATCGGTATAGTCTTCCATGGTAAAGGAAGCCCATCCCTTGCCGTTTTTGGAAGTGCGATGCTGCACGTCGGTAATGACCCCGGCAAAAGACAATTCCCTATTGACATACTCCTCCAAGGCAGTGGCACAGGAAACACTGGCGTTGCAAAAGGCATTGATCTCTGTCCGAAAATCGTCCAAGGGATGGCCTGAGATATAAATACCCACCACTTCCTTCTCCCGACGGAGTTTTTCCATGGTGCCCCATGGCTCGCACGGCGGAACGGTTGGTTCCGGAATCTGAACCTCACTGGCATCCCCAAAGAGACTTACCTGGCTCGAATTTTCATTTTCTTGGTATTTTGCACCGTATCGGATTACTTTTTCCAGCAAAATGATCCCATCACCATCGTCATGTAAATATTGGGCCCTGTGGGTCGTCCCGAAAGAATCGAAACCTCCGGCAACCGCCAAATTTTCAAAAGCCTTTTTGTTGGCGGCGCGCAGATCGATGCGTTTGGCCAGGTCGAAGACCGATTTATAAGGGCCATCCTTCTTACGCTGT
>TARA_R110002167_G_scaffold111007_1_pt1 | contig 22571 bp, 41 predicted proteins | sample TARA_R110002167 | Tara Oceans TARA_R110002167 (sample SAMEA4398238) | marine metagenome | biome: Polar Biome; feature: [MES] marine water layer (ENVO:01000295) within the mesopelagic zone...; material: water (ENVO:00002006), including particulate matter (ENVO:01000060) such...
GAAAGTTCAGATGCGGGTGCAGCAACAGGCCCCGAATTAGTCTTATATAGAAATAGTGCTTCTGTGGCTGATAATGATGCTATAGGACATTTACTTTTCAGAGGTGTAAATGATAATGGTACACCGCAAGATGTAACTTATGCTCAGATTTATAGTAAGATAGGAGATATGACGGATGGAACAGAAGATGGAACATTATTTATTAGGACTATTGTGAACGGTACTCTTCAAAGTAGAATAGAAATAAATAATGGTGAATTAGTAATAAATAATGGTCACTTAGATTCTGATTTTAGAGTAGAAGCAGATGTTGAAACACATGCTATATTTGTAGATGCTAGTAAAGATGGTGTAGGTATATGTACATCTGGGGTTGATGATAATGCACAGTTAACAGTAGGAGGATCTATATCTTTAACAGAAATTAATGTTGGTGGTGGTGCATCTCAGCCTACTGCTTCTTCTGCACAAGGTAAGATTTGGACACAAGATAATAATACTTTATATTTCCAAGACGGAGCAGGTACAACTAAGACTATATCGGATTCATCTAATTCTTTAATACATGGTCTACATACTATTTGGGTTCCGGCTACTGCTATGTATGCAACTACTACTACTGGCTGTTCTGCATTAACTCAAGTAGAGCAAACTGCATTAAGACCTGAATTAAAAGTATTAGATTTTGCTGCTGGTGCTGACGACCATGCTCAATTTTCTATTGCTATGCCTAAAAATTGGAATGAAGGAGTTATACAATTTCAATCATTTTGGACTGTTACAGGAACAGATACAGGTTTAGTTGCTTGGGGATTAACTGCACAAAGCGTTGTAAATTCTGGAGTAACTAATACAGGTTTCTCTGCATTAACTACTAATACACCATTAGCACATAGCGGTACAAGTAATGATTTAATGGTTTCTGCTGCAAGTGGAAATGTAACAGTGCTAAATGCTGCGGCTGATTCGGTTACATATTTTATGATTGCTAGAGATGTTTCTGCTGAATCTGCTGATGCTCAAACTGCGGCTGCTAGACTAATAGGTATTAAAATCCTTTACACAATTGATGCGGGGAATGATGCATGAGTTTTGGTTATGCTGTTATGGGTTTTGGGGGTACTGCAAATAGCAGTATACCTTTTGCTGCTATATTAGTTGAAGATGGAAGTGCGCCTTTATTGGTCTTAATAGACTATCCAGCAGCAGCAGGGGCAGGGGCTTTTACTACTAATGCAGGTATACCACCAGTTCCTACATTTGATGTTAGTGTAGTGGCTAGTGGTGGAAGTGGAAGTTATACTTATGCTTGGACTAATCTAGAAATAAGAGATGATGCTACTGTATATTCTATTGCAACGGCTGGAACAACAAATGCCGCACAATATAACACAATAGGAATTTTAGGTGCAACTCCAGGTGGTCAAGGACAAGTTAATCCGGGTGGATGGACTTTAACTTGTACAGTTTCAGATGGTGTAGCGACTGATATAGAAGTAAATGTAACTGTGCTGCTGAATGCAATTGCTCTATGAGGTGATTAAATGGAAGATTTAGATGAAGTATTAAACCGAGACATTGAAGGGAAGATTAACTGGCTTGTATCTAATGTTAGTAATATTGATTACCGAGTTTCTATTATAGAAAGTAACCACCTTACACATATAGAAAAAGACCTACTTATGATTAAGCGTGTAGGTATTAGTGCTATAACTATATTAGTAACTGCATTAACAGGTATTAACTTTATGTGATACCCCCATAGTATAATATTAAATAATAGATGGTAGTATTAAGTAATGATAATATGGCAGAAATATGTTCATCGTTGGGGGACTTCGAGCAATGTATGGAAGGCGAATGGTTATTAATAGCAGTAATAATAGAATTAACTTTTTATTTTTTAGCTTTTACCTTTGGACATGTAACTTTAAATTGGATAAAAAAGGAATGGAGGAAAAGAAAAAAAGGTGATTAGTTGAAAGATAAACAAGAATTACGCAAATGGTTTAAAGAATATAAAATGAAACAATCTTGTGAAACTTGTGGAGAAACTCATTATACCTGTTTAGAATTTCACCATACTAATACTAACAAAGAAAAAGCAGTTTCAGTTATGGTTGCTAAAGGCTATGGAAAGAATGACATTATAAAAGAGATAAATAAATGTCAAGTTCTATGTGCAAATTGTCACCGAAAAGTACATTACGAAAATAAAGAAAAAAATTAGGTTAGGCTCATAGGCCATAAAAAGCGTAAAAAAAAGGGCCGAAGCCTAAAAAGACCCCGACCCAAATTTTTTAACACTCAATACTCTACTACCAATTTATCTCTATTTTATTCATAAGATTATTATCCTCATCAAAATAATCTACATTACCATTGTCACAACCATATTTCCAAAGGTCATATGTTAATTGTGAATCTACTAAGCAATACTTTGCTATTTCTGTATATTTACCTTCATGCCACCACTCAACCGCTTGTAGTCCGTTAGCAGATTTACCTGTACCTAAAGTACACTTAACCAAATTATCTAAATGGATGCGTCTACCACTTTCTTTCATTACTAATGCACTAGTATCTATACACCTGTTTTCTTTATCTTCTAAATACTTTCTAGTAATAAAAATATCCATCGAATCCCTTAGTGCTGGTAAGTCAAAAGCAATAATATTATGACCTAATAATTTACCACCCTTTTGAAAATGGTCGTCTAAATCATATTTAAGATCTCTTAAACTTTTAACTTCAATATCTTCTTTCATTTCTATATCATTATCCATATAGACAATACCTTTATTTCCATCCCATGTAGTAACACAAGATACTTTCCACATGTGACTGTTATTCCATCCACCTATATCTGCTGCTGTGTTGCCCGTTTCTATATCTATTGATAATACATTATTCATTGTAACCACCTTTGCTTTCCATTAATTGTTGTAGAGTTATATCACTATCTATTAAAAGATTAAAGTCAAACCCACCATAAAGTATTTCTGCAAGTAATGATACCTGTCTATCGTTTAAAAACTTTATGGCTAAATCTACAAGTTCCGTCTTAGAAAACTCGTTTAACTCATTTCTTATCTTGCTTATCTTTGCTTTCATTTTTCTCCACCTTAAGTTTAATTAATACTTTATTACTATCAGACCTTTTTGTATCAAACATATGTTCTACATCATGCCATAATCTATAAAATGTATTGCGGCTTTTCTTAGTCTTTTTCATATAAATATTAATAACATTTGTTTTAGAAGTCCACCCGTTAGCAAGTGGACATTCTTTATAGGAAGTAATTACAATCTTTTCTCTATTCTTTTCTACTAATCTTCTAGGAGATTTTGCAAGTCTATCACTAAACCAAGTAGTAATAGAATCAAAACTACTGTCTGTAAGTTGCCTTGCTTGCTCAATATGCCTCGGAGTAATCTTAGGACTTTGCTCTGATATAGCACACAAAGAAGCAGATACACACATGTTATTAATAATATTCATTAAGAATGTATTAAGGGCATGGTAGATATGGTCAGGAAATCCATCCATATATTTACGCATACCACGCCATATAACCTTTAGTCTTTTCTTAGCATCGGGAGTAAACTCTACAATCTTTCTTCTATCCCCAACCTTTTCTAATCTTTTCAAACACCACTTATAATTAGTGTATAACATATCAGCAAACTCATTTTGGAACTTTTCAGCACCATCTCCATCTTCAACAATAGTACCCATAAGGTCTAGGTAATCTTCTTCCATTTTTTGTTTAAGAGATTCAGGTACTTCTCTAACATATAACCACATACGCTGAAACACACCTTTAGTTAAGATAACATTCTCAAGACCTTGAGGTGGTAAAGTAGTAGCCCAAAGACTTCTTTGAGAATCTACTACTAAATCAATACCCCAATCAGTTAGACGCTTTTTAATTAAATGTGTATCTGAATCTAAACGATTCATAAACTTTTGAAACATCATTACTGTATCTTGTTTATGCTGGGTTTCTTTAAAGATACCAGAATGTTCAAACTCATCAAAGGCTATAATACCTGAACCAAACAATGCACCGTTAACAGTAAGGTCAATAAACTCAGGTATTAATTCATCATTTATATCTAAGTTATCTTCACCTCTAATCCATTCAGGGTTAGGTTGATTTTTCTTTATCGTACCTAACAATGCTTGATCTGTAAAGGCATCAGGATTTTGTAAATTAAATTCATTTACTCCATACAAAGGCCCTTTAGGTTTTTTCAATGTTGTTGGGTGTTGATTAATTAATTCAAAAGTTTTAGCCCATACAGGGGAAAGAAAATCAAACATAGTTGTTTTACCACTTCTTGCAGTTTGAATCCAACAGTATTGTATTCTTGGGTCTAACGATAGTCTACCCACAGGTATTCTAACTATGTCTTTTACAATTTGTCCAAGCGTTACATAGTATGACATAATAGCAGGATAATCATTATGTAATGAAAACTGTCCTACTACTTCTTGCCATCTCTGTACGCACTTAGGCATATCTATTTTATTTGTTTTCTCTTCTTCTATCTCATCTGTTTTTAAAGTTCCCAATGCATCGTATAATTCCCATGCATCAACTTCTAAATCTTCTGCCATTAGTATTGTACCTCCTGTTCTGCGTTTAATGCTTTAATAATATTAGTTGCGGTAACTTTACCTAAACCTTTAAATTTCATAATTTCAGAAGGATTTTGTAGAGAGATTTCGGCTATTGAACCAAATTCCTCTAACAAAGTTTGAGCCTTCTCTAATGTAATACCCTTAATACTACAAAGAATATCTATCCGTACATCGTCTGTTCGGATTTTCTTTGGTAGCATTTTATGTAATACTAAGTCTTTATTAGAATGTGCATGACAACTTATTATAAAATGAGCCGCACTATTAACATTAGTAACCCATATAGGTTTAATGTCTGTATTCAATGCAATACTACTAATAGCACCTATAAACATTTTCTTTAACTTTGATTTCCATTGTCTGCTATTATATTTTGTGTGATTTAAATAATTAACTGCATCGTCTAGAGTACCATATATTATCACAAAATTTCTTTCGTACTCTCTATCCATGTTATCAATTTGATTGAATATTCTTTTATTCCTAACTGACGCTAAGAAATCTGCTGCTGATTTAGCCTCAATACAAATATCGTTGATAACATAATCACCTATTTCTAAAAATTGTTTTTTACATTTAACATTAATTAAGTTTGCTAAATGTTCAACAGTTTCACTTAGAACTGAATCTTCCCTACTATCAATTAATAATTCGTTCATAGTGAGATGCACCTCCGCCCCTTCTCTTCTTACAATTAAAATCTTTGGTATAGTTTATAATTTTTGCTATCTGAATACGGAGATACCTTTCACCACGATGTTCTATATTTTTAAATTTATTTTTTTGACCGTTGCTGGCTTGGGGGTTTGCATAGGGTCTAGAAAGTATTTCCTCTTGATACTCTTTAAATATATATTTCACCATTTCTTCAGATAGATAAAAGTCATTTCTATTTTCTATATATCTGTATACAACCTTTCTTAAATTTTTAAATTCTATTAATGTTCCCTTTTTTCCCATTTCTATATCTCCTTTTCACTAGGGTATCGCCAACATTTCCCCACACACATACCTTCGTTAATTAAAGTATGACATGACGGGGCCATGTATCTTTTTTTCACTACATAATTTACTGCTTTTCTTGTAGTGGTTTCATTATAATCCAACCATACTTCTTCATTAGAAGCGATGGTTTCTATTTCTTTAGATATAATTGAAGCAATATCATCCAAAGCATCACCTGAAATCTCTCTTGGTGTACATTCTAGGTCTTTTTCAATCACCGTCAATTCAGATAATATCTCATTATACCACTGAACTAATAAATGTCTTGACCTATGTAATGGATTTTGAACCATTACAGCAGTTTTAAGACAAGGTAGAATAGGTAGAATGCCTGGACTTTCTACACTTTTTATTTCTATCTGTGTCTTTCTCATTGTTTCTATGGTAGGCCACTTCATTAATTTCTCACCATAATAAACAGGTTTAATTTTACGAGGGCGTTTACACAATTCAATTATATGATCTAACTTTTTATCTAAATCTTCTTCTACTAAATTAATAGAAAACTTCTTTGCACCCATATGATATGTATTTTGCACCCTTCTTAGTCTAGCAGGGTTAATAACTAATTTATCAAGACGAGGTGATTTACCTATAATATCATGTATGAGGTCGAAGCCAGCCTTTACCTTTCTAATATCAAATGTTCTTTCACCCAATACAAATATATAAAAACCCCTACCACTGAAAGCCATTGTATGTTTGTAGTCGTTTTCTACTAACCACCTACGCACTGTTTTAAAATCTTCAAATGCTTTCCATAAAGGTTCATCACCATGAGCATCGAAATCTAAAAATAGCCTGTCAATAATTACAGTATATTCTATGCCTCTATTATCTGTAAAATCTTCGTAGTCATATACAGAAGTATATACATTCATCTTACCGTTATAAGATTTAACAAATGTTTTATATTCTTCTACATTATTAACAACTACTCTACGCAATTGTACTGCGTTGTTAATAGGACTACCTGCCCACATCTCTCTTGGAAAATACATCATCATCACCTTTCTTATATTTATGTCTTGAGCAATATACATTATCAGGTTTTGTTAACTCAGACTTACAACCTTGATACTTGCATCTAACTTTTGGCATTCTCACACCTGCTTGGTATTGTTTCTTATTTCGTTTTTTAACTTATTTAATTTATCAATTTTAGGTTCAGGTATATTCCCCGGTATTGAACTTGGGGATGGTATTTCTTTAGGTAAATTAACTGAAGCATCATCAAGAATATCTATGAGATACGCTTTCATTTCAGGTATTACTTGTGATTGAAAGGCAGCATTAATTTTATCCTTCCACCCATCACCTAAATATTGTACCATTTCATCTGTACTTATATCCATATCATCAATCAAAACACGAATAGCATCATTCATATTCATTAGTGCTTTAAATGTCCAATTGTGATTTATTATTTTACTTCTAATTTTAGAACCAATCATAATTTTCACCACCACCTGCTGCTTCACAATGGTCGTAATGTCCACAATGAACACATTTCTTATGGAAAAAAGCAAAGGGGAAATCTGTATCTCTGTATGCTGTAACTAATTTTCGCATAGAATTATAAACAGAAGTCATTGACCTCGACTTTACTTCCTCTACATATAAATAATTACTAGCAGGGAAAAACCAACCCCAATGAGTTACACCAATTTCAGGGTCTAAACCAACCTTTTCTAAAGTTTCTACAGTTGCTTCTTCAAATAACAATTGATAGAAAGCCATCTCCTTACGCATGTTAGTTTTCTTAGTGTCCTTCCAGGGTCCTGTTTTTAATTCAAGTGGTATGTAACCATTATTATCTAAAAATATTCTATCAATAATACCTTGTAAATGTATTCTTACATTTGTACCATCTAACATATCAAGAGTAAAGGTAGCATCTAACATTATTTCATTACCTGCTGGTATGAAATTATTAATAGCACCTTCTTCTACACATTCTAAAAACCTTTCAGCAGACCAAGCACTCATTGAGCGATAAATATCTTGGGTAATTTCACAAGTTGATTGTGGATATAGACCTCTGTAATATTTGACTAATGAATTAGGGTCGTCTATGTACTTCATAGAAGTTTCAGTATCAACCATTTTCCAAAATTCTTCTTGTGAATTGTGTACTATTGTACCTCTTAACATGGCTTCGCTAGTTGTTTGTGCAATTTTACCTTCACTGAAAGGGTCATATGAATATTTATATGAAGCCGGACAAAAACCAAATGTACCTAAAGATGATTTAGTTATCTTTAGTATTGGTCCTTTCGTATCGTTTGGGTCCCATTGGTATGTAAAATCTTTCATTGTTTTTCACCTGCTTTTAATTCATCTATTAGGGTTGATGCTTCACCACGAGTCATTTCAGGGGTTACTTTATCAGCACCACCTAACTTTTTAATATAATCATTCTGTCTAATAGTAATAGGACCTAAAGGATTCTTTACCTTTTTATTCCCACCTGTACTATCTATATGTTTTCTGCGTAGAGAAGCAGTAGTTTCATCGTGACATGCTCGACAAACTTCTACAACATTAGTTTTACTATGAACTAAATATTCTTTACCTATTTCTTTACATCTATTTTGACTTATAATATGATGCCATTCAGTATCTCCATCTTCTAAACATATTCTACAGAATCCTTCTTTCTTCCAAAATTGTCTTTCTTTCTTTACAACTTCCATGAATGTATCACGGATTTTAGCTTTTTCTTCATCTTTCTTTTTCATCGCATCTTGTAACTTTTTCATAGACTTAATATAAGTCCCTTCTAGTTTTCCCATATTACCACCAACTGTCTAATGTCGTTTGATTGACATCTCTTTTGTACTCCTTAATTGACCAACCCATACTTTCTAAAATTAAAGATGATTTTTTAATCACTTCTGCTTCAGCAATAAATTTCCAATCTGGATTAAATTTGTTTTCTATTTCTTTGAACTTCCTAAATGATATATATTCAGCACTTTTGCTTTTACCATTTATTAAATATGCTTTTTCTTCTAAATTATCATTATCCATTTTAAAGAAATAATAACTATCACCTTTTTCTATTTTAACATTACTTACTTTTTGTTGATTATAGTAAACAATACCAGCAGTACCTCCAGCAATCATGTCATAATCTTCTAAATTTCTTCTTAGTCTAGACCTTTTGCTTATTTCTTTGATATTTACCTGACCTTTTATTACTTCTGCATATATTTTATTACAATAATCTATAATTTCTTTGTGTGATTTACCTTTAGACACCATCTTAAGTAATGTTTCTTGAAATTTCTTAGCTAATTTAGTTTCATTACTTTTTTTCATTTCAAAACCCATTACCATAAACTTTTCTTCGTCTAAATATTCTCCATCTTTCCACGAAAGCCACCCACAATATCTATTCTTTTTAGCAGCAAGGAAAAACTTCGAGGCAAACTTTTCAAATTCAAGTTCTACAGGTTTACGGAATATTTCTGTACTAATATACATATCAAGCACATGTTTAAGATTCTTAGCATCATCAACATCTTTAACTTGTACAAATATAGAATCTGTATGTCCGTATATAACTTTATATCCCATCTCTTGAGCCTTAAATGCTACACTTCTCATAGCATATCTAGCAGAAGCGGTAATAGATTTAGCCATTTCCATGTCACCCCAAGCATAACCATCTTTAGCAAGAATACCATAGAAAGCGTTAACTGCTCTCTTAGTAGCCATTTGTGCTGAATCCCATTTTCTATACTCATCATCTGTTTCTGCTTCCTTTCTTTTGACTTTGTATTCTTCTCTTAGTTCCATCATATCCATAACGGCTTTTGGTAATAATCCATAGTTATCACGCTGATAATATATATCAGGTTCACCTTCAAAATCTTTTAAGGTTTTAGGCATATCATACCATACTGGATAACCATCATTTCTTTTAGTTTCCCAAGAGATATTCACACTTGCCATCATACTTGGGTACAAAGATTTAAAATCAAATACTGCTATATTTTCATACAACCCATTAGTTTTTTCATGTTTAGGATTAATTACAAACGCTGCTTCAAACTTTTCTTTACTACCTTTTTTACCCGTAGGTGGAATCCACCCAGCATTACGCATAAAATATATGCCACCCATTTGACTATTATGATAAGTACATTCAAAAGGACAAATCATAAGTTGTTGTAGTGCTAAACTGTTCTCACTAATGTTCATCTTTTCATCTATTCTTTTTGTTAACTCTACATCAACATAAGCATATTCAAGGTATACATCTGTATCTTCAAGCCACGACCTTTCGTAAAACTCTAAATCTTCAAACTTAGCAGATACAACTTTACCATCACCATCTAAAACAAGTTTAGCACAGTCGTCTAATTTCAAACTAGGTAAAGTACCCATTTGAGAATCAGTCCATAATCTTTCAAAGCGATCCATTAAACAAAATGTTAGCCTACCTTTAATTGGCTGGTCACTATTGTAATACTTTTCTACATTCAACTTCCAACCATTAGGTTCTTTAGCAGCATTATATGTTCTTGATACTCTTTTGATTTCATTTAAAGGAGACATAAGATTAGGATTAATATTTAACGCACACATTCTTTTAATTATGTGTGGTATGTCATATCCCAATACATACCAACCAATAATCATATCGGGGTCTTGCCTTTGCATTTTCTCTACTAAATTATTAAGCAGGTCACTCTCATCGTGATATACTTCTATCCAATCTTTAGGTGTATAATCTCGTATTGGACTAGGGAACCAAGTCATAACAGTATGTTGGTCTGTAAAATTATCATACAGACTAATAACGGTAATACATTTATCGTATGTACCTCCAACTTGTGTTTCAATATCTAAATGCCACTTGCGTAGATTGTATTTTTTAATGTCATTCATTCTATCCACTGTATAGATTCTTTTAATGTCTACATCACCCTGAAATACTTCTATCCCTTGCTGTTCTAACCTTTCCATTACTGACCATCTATCTTTAGGTGTACCATAATAGACCTTAACTAAAGATTCTTTTTGTAAATTAACCCATTCACCTTTTTCGAAATCTAATCTATATGTATTACCCTTACCCCACTTATTAGTATGAGATATAGATGTAGAATATAATTCATTAAATTCTCTTTCCCAAACCCATTCTTTAATATACAAATAAGGTTTGTAATCTCTGATTACTTCTTCCACCCTTTCGTTATTTTTATCTCTATATCTTAAATATACGCTATTCTCTATATGATCTATTATCATCTTTTTCACCTTTAATCTTAATCTCGATATGCTCAAGGTTCTCTCTTATTAATTCGTTAACCAACCATCCAAGTTGCTCTTTAATATATTCTATATCTTTACCCCAATGTTCTACTAAAGCGGTTATTTCTACTTTACTTTCAAATCTTATTGCTTCATCTGATTCTAACAAAGGACCTTCACAATGCCAGCAAATAGGTAGTGTTTTTCTAAATGTTACTAAGTCGTTACAATCCCAACAATAAACTTTGTCAATCATTCTTCATCATCCCTATACTTTAGATATTCTTCCCATTCTTTATTATATTTCCAGGGTTTTTCAACCATATATAAAATATCTATTATTCCATAACCTTTTTCATCATGAAGGTAATGTCCTAACCATGCTAGATTACCACTTAAATCATACCACGGCATTAATTATCATCCCTTGTATTTGCATAACAAACAGTACAGAAGGATGGGTGTTTTGCACATAACCCTGCTTCATGTATTGCTTCTCTGTATTCAGAGCCTATGTAATGTTCAAGCATTTTTTCAGCTATTTCTAACTTCGAGTATAGTTCTTTCATTTCTTCCCATTCATATTTTTCCATATTCATTCCTCTCTTAACCGATTTAATTCTGGACAATTTGTAGTAACAAACCCTTTAAACAACTCACCATCAATAGTTATTTTTATAATGGCTGAATCTTCGTCTGTAAAATTTATTGATTTAACTTGTATATCTACTGGAGTCATTCTTCTTCATCTCCTATTCCTATTTCAAGAATCATTGGTGCAATCTGAGCAATTAAACCGATAATACTTCTTTGCCCCATTAAATACCCAATTTCTGCTTTAGTATTTTCCTGTAACATATCAAGAAACTGTTGCTCATTTTCGTAGCCTACTTCTTCCATCTTTTCATCTATTTTTCCTATAATCAAATTCATGTATTCTATCATATTCATTTTAATCACCTCTCTCTTGGTCCTCTTAATATTGTTATTTTACTGTTAACAAACACTACTGGTACATCATCACCAAACGCCAGTATAATTTCATCCTCCGCCTTACAAATATTAGAAATAGGTAAAGAAATATCTACAGATGCAAACCCACCACAATTAGTAATTGGTAATATATTAGTAGTTACTTTTTCGTTATCTCTCATAGATGAAACAAGTAATCCTTCATCACCCCAATCTAAACTATAAATAGAATTTCCCACTTTCTCTGCTAAAGACATCGCTTCACTAAATTCCTCTGAACAAATTTTAATAATTGTACTTAAATGTAACTTAGGGGTAGCCTGTATAGTTTTACCTTCTCTAATTACTTTACTAATAGTACGCTTATCTAAATCCATAAGGTATTCTTTTAAGCGTGTTATTATACTAGCATTACTATGTCTTTCTAATAGTGGCATAGAAACAACAGTATCGTTAAAATATACTTCTATCTTATCGTCTAAAGTCGTTATTGTCACATTCGTATCAATTAAATATTTACTAAGAGTGGAACCACTAACGGTAAAATTAGTAGTAGTTCCAGTTAGTATATCACATTCTAATCTATACACTACATAAGTATAGTTATCAGCATTTTGTATATACAAATTTCCACCCTTAACTTCTAACATAACATCATCACATAGTAGTGAATTAGAACTACTATTGCCTTCATTATATTTTCCCTTAAGTTTACAAACTGTAATAGCTTCTTTTAATTCTTTTCCTTTTACTATAAATTTCATCTTCATCTCTCCATAAAATAATATAACATAATCTCATCACACCTTTCATAATTTCATTTAAGTATTATTTCAAAGATTGTTTTCCTTGAAACCTTCTAAACCATGCCATGTTACTTCGCCTTTAACATTTTCAAACAAAAGGAATGACTGTCCTTCATTCTTTGCATTTGTTTTAGACTTTAGTACTTTAGCATATAACTTTGTATTGTTTCCCCTTTCCTCTCTATAAGTGTGGATATGTTGAAACAACTTTGCCGTTGTAGACTTTTCCCAATCAGGTCTTGAACCTGAAATATCAAATCCATCATAGGTATCTTTCATATGTGTAATGAAAAACTTATGACATTCTAATTGACATGAAGCCTTAAACAATCTTTGATACTCTTGTGTTCTAGCAAACCATTGTGTAGGAACCATTTTGACTTTATCAGCCTGTCTTGGATTACCACCTTTAATGTGATTCTGCCTAGCAATCATATTTGTAGTATCTAACCAAGAATCTAATCCGTCAAAGATTAAAGCCTTGACATTTAATACTTCAACTTCTTCATCTTCAAATACAATCTTTTTAGTATCAATTGCTTCTTTAACCATACCAATAAAGAACCTAGCCATGTCAGCAGTTTTCAAATAATCTACTTCCATATCTTCTGTATACACATGAGGATTAAAGATAAATACCTTTTCATCTTCACTCCAATGTTGTCTCCATGTTGGTTCTGCACCTTCGTCAAAATCTAGAATAAAAACCCAATGAGTTTCTCTTTCTTCTTTTGTACGGCAATCTAAAGCCGTTCCTGTTTTACCAGTTCCGGGGTCGCCACTAATTCCACAAATAAGCCAAGTGTGCTGATGTTCTAGAAGTTTCTTTCTTTGACTTCTAGCACGAGCCTTTGCCGCTGTAAAAGCATTATTATCATCTGTTACTTTGGCTACTTTTGTTAACTTACTTGCATCTCCGTTCTTATTTTTTATTCCCATATCAATCATCTCTTTGTTTAAATATACCTATTGTTTCTTTAAAGTTAGTTTTATCTAACTTGCGGGTATACATCTTACCGCTTTTAGTGTGGAACCTTACTGTATAGGCTTCAGTATGTTCTTCCACTTCCCATTCTATACTCTCCACTTCTTCCATATCAATTACTAATTTATTCATTCTAATTGTACCCATTTTTCTATCTCCTTAGAGTATAGGCTTCGCACCTATTTGAATGTCATTTAATGCGCCAACATTTACACACAGGGGGTAATTATTTAAGTATCACCAAAATTCAATGTCCTCATCATTCTCTAGTGTAACATCTTCTACTACTGCACCAGTAGCAATACGAGGAAATACTCCGTATAGATTAATTGTAACTGGGTTTAATTCACCTGTTGGCGTACCGTCAGCATCTTTCTTTTGAGTTTGGTTAGTACGACCAATGATAATAACATCAGAGCCTACACCGAAGTCAATATTAACATGCTTAGGAACCCATACAGGAGTTGATTCAGGAATATCCTCATCTTCAAATCCATAATTAGCATCTACAGGTTCAATCCACATTACACGGTTTCCTGTCTTTTCGTTAACAGTAAGGTTCATACTTGATACAATACCGTCAGTAACTACTAAACGAAGTCCTTGTACAGTACTAATCTGTTCATGGTATGATTCTAATTCCATTAGGTCAGAAACATATTCAGACATATTACTACCTAGCATATCTTCCATATCTATATCGTCAGCATGATACCTTTCATCTTCTTCATCTAGTAGATCGTTGTAGGTTAGACTTGCAATAGTTTTATTTTTAATACCATATACAGCACTTCTTTCATCATTAAAGATACCATACAAATGTACCAAGCGGAAAACATCTGCATTAAACTTATTAGCAGCATCTCCCTTCAATTGAACAGACCAATACTGCCAATCTTGACCTTCTTTACTACCAATAAAATGCGCTCTAAGTCTCCATTCTTCAGCAGGTAGAGGCTTACCATATCTCTTATTTACATCACCACTAGCCCAAGACTTAACAGGGTCAATCGGTACAATCCACTTACCTTCATCTACTTCAATTGAGGAAGAAGGTAGTTGAGGTAGTTCTTTAGTATTCCATTCACCTTTAATTACTTGGGTCTTTTCATACTTACCGTCAATCAAATTAACTTCGGCTACTATCTCATCATTTAATGCTTGAGAAGAGTCTGTGCGATATTTATTTGTAACATCTCTACGCTTCCATTCCATTACATCACGAGCAGGTTCAACTGCAAAGAAGAAACCAACAGCATTATCACCAAAACCAGAATTACTTCCTGTGTTTTTACTAGCATTGATTCGCCCTCTAACATAATTACGGGTTAGAGTTAGACAAATCAACTGTTGTCTTTCATCTTCCAAGTCAATTCCATTGGTTGAACCAATTTCATTGTACTTAGTGTTCATTTCTTTCTCATCTATTCCTATTCTTCCTGCAAGATTTTTTAGTTCTTTGCTTATTTTTTTATTCATTGTTTTCATCTCCTATTCATTCTTTCATAAATTGGGCCACCAGCCATGACACCAATACTTTAGGCGTGACACTACGCCCTCTCCATTCACTTTCTCCTATAACTGCTACTAACTTAAACCTTTTTGCTGTAGGTATTTCGTCATTATCTAATACAGATTGTAGGAGTTTTCCACAAATTTCTTTTACAGTATGTCCACTATAAACTAATTTTAGTAGGAAGTCTAAGGCCCATCCACCTTTACCTTCTGCTAAACTTTTTACACAATTGTCATATGGTAACATATGTTCTTGGTGAATACTTTGGGGTCCTTTTCCTGAATAAATACATGCCTGTAATTCATTAATTGCCCTCCGCATATCACCATCACATATTTGTAATAATATATCTATTTCATCGTCTGAAAAATCTCCGTTTTCCTTAGTAATAATTTCCCTCAATGCTAAAGATTGTAGGTCATTATTAATAGGTTGGAAGAAATAATTAGCACATCTAGAACGGATAGGTAAGTCTACACCATATGGGTCATTACATGTAATAATAAACCTTACATTAGTGGCCCGTTCCATAGTTCTTTTTAATGCTCTTTGTGCATCCCTTGTCATTCCATCTAACTCATCTAAAAGTATAATTTTAAAATCACAATTATCCATAGATTTATGAGTTGTAAACTTAGTAACTGTCTGTCTAATTACATCTAATTTTCTATCTTGACTAGCATTGATTTCTAAAAAACTAGTAGGTTTATCTACACCTAAAAAATGATTTGCTAGAACATGGGCTACGGTAGTTTTACCTAAACCCGGCATTCCATAAATTAATAGATTAGGCATATCACCTTTTTCTAACCAAGTTCTAGCATCTTCAACAAATTTAAGTTGTCCTATAATTTCATCAATCGTCTGCGGTCTGTATTTTTCTGTCCAATTCATCTCTCATCTCTCCTATCCCATTACATTTAGGGCATGACATTTCAATCGCCACTCCAGTTCCCTTACAATCTTTACAAGGTTTCTTCATTTTCATCACCTGCATAACCTACTAAACATTCTGCGGTTAATACATAACCAGCAATAGATACTGCACTTTTTAATGCTGCTTTAGTAACCTTTACTGGGTCAATAATCCCTGCTTCAAACCCGTTAATATATTCATCGTCTATACCATCGTAAGTATAATCTTCATCCATTTGGTCTGCCTGTAGTTCAACCCCACAATTATAATGTATTTGTTTAATAGGGGCAGTTAAAGCGTTATAAAATATTGCTTCCATAGGTGTAGATATAGTTTTAGAAATTTGATATAGTGAGGCCCCGCCTCCAACAATAATACCTTCTTCAACTGCCGCCCTTGTAGCATTCAAAGCATCATCTATCCTATCCATTTTATTTTTCATTTCAACTTCTGAAATAGCACCAATACTAATTACTGCTGCCATACCACTTAGTTTACCAATTCTTGACCTATGTTTTGCTTGATGCCATTCAGAATCAGTATCGACAATAGATTTATTAATCGTTACAATTCTATCCTCTATGAGTTTAGAATCCCCTTGAGGTCCTATAAATGCTGTACGGGTATCGTTAACCTTTACCTTTTCGCTCGAACCCAAGTCTGATTTAATAATACTCTTAATACTATCTCCAATTTGACTATTGAAAAAGAAACCACCTGTTGAAACCGCAAGGTCTTTCATCTTTTCATCTAACCAAAAACTATGATCTTCACCTTTAATAATCATAGCATCGAAGTTACCCTTCATTCTATTGATAGCAAAACTAGATAATGCAGACAAATTAATTTCCTTGACTACAATAAGTAGGGGTTTGCTTTCAGATAATGCTAATTCTATTGCAGGAACTAATTCATTAAAGGATTTAATTTCTTCATTAGTAATGGCTATTAAACAATTTTCCTTTTCCCATCTACTTCTATCTACTGTTTTACCTAATAGTGGACTAGCAAACCCTCTATCTATTTCCATACCTTCTATGTAATTTAATTCTGTAAGCCCTGTTTGGGATTCTTCCACACTTATTACACTGTTAGGTCCAATAGTATCTAATGCGTCTGCAATTAATCTACCCATTTCACCATCGTTATTTGCTGAAATAGTAGCCACAGAAAATAAGTCTTGGTAGTCGCCAATTTCTCTTGACATACTATCTAGCATTTCTAAGGCATCCCCTAAACATTTTTCAAAAGTATTTCTAAGTTGAACTGCTGAACTTGGGTTATCTCTAACATGAGCAATACCATTGTGTATCAATGCTTGTGCTAATACAGCAGCAGTAGTTGTACCATCACCAGCATTTTGTTGTGCTACCGTTGTTACTTCTTTTAATAAATCTGCACCTAAGTTAGCAAAATTATCCTTTAATGTAATATCTTGAGCAATAGTTACACCATCATTAACAATAATAGGTGCTCTACCATAGCGTTGTAAAACAACAGTACGGGCTTTAGGACCCAATGTTATCTTTACTGTATTTGCAATAGCATCTACACCTTCTAATAGTTTGTCTCTGGCTTCATCACCGTAAATAATTTCTTTCTTTATATCCATTTTAATCACCTAGTATTGCTAGAATATTTTTATGAGCAACAGCAACATATTCTTCACCTTCATAGGAGAAATTTGAACCGTTTTGGAATATTACTTCTCCACCCACTTTCAATCTATTTGGCGTAGATTCTCCCTTTGAGATAATCTTTCCTTTATTCTTCGTTGCATCAAGTATAATACCTGATGCTGTTCTACCTTCTTCACATTTTAATATAATGTATTCTCCATTTGCTTTCATCTAAATCATTCTCCATATAACTAATAGGGTTATTACATTCACGACACTAACTGTTATAGCGATGTAATTTGTCACTTTGAGTTGGTTATTAATACTTCCTAATAACTCATGCATTTTTTCAAACTCTTTCTTCATTTATAGCGGCCTCCGCCTCTTTTATATTCATATCTAAGTCCCAACATTTTCTTAACTTACTGATAGAATATTTTTTTCTATCTACATTTGCAAGCCAAGCACTGAAACAAACACCATTTCCTTTTTTCATTAAAATCTCTCCAATGATTTTACCATTTTTTTAACTTTTTCTTTCTTCCTTGTAGGCTTCTTTAATCCCAATACTTTACATTCTTCTCTTGTTAAAGTTTTTCTTGCAAATTTTCTGTATTCTTCATTCTTTAATAAATGTCTCAAGAGATATACTTCCGTATCTTTTAAACCTAATCTTTTACAGATATAATTTAGGGGATTACTAGTAGTTCTTTTTGGGGGTATTACTCTTCCTGAATTACCTTCACGAGAAAACGCCACTAAAGCATACAAATAATTTACAGGCCACCTATGCATTACAGATGCAGTAAAGGCTAATCTTTCACTATTAGATTCAGAAGCGATAAGCCAAGATATTAATTGCATAGGGGGAGGTTTATTATATTCTAATAATTTATAATAGTCTCCTCTATTACTAGCCCTGAGATATTGATGTGACATATCATATATACCGCTTTCGTATGCTATTACTTCTTCTGCATTCTTAGCCATTAGTTTAATCTTAACCTGCCTTCTATCATACTTGCCTGGATATTTAACCTGACAAGCATTTATTATAGATTTAGGTACATCTTTTTTATTATTAGAAGATAATGCTACATGTCTACCAGTTAAGATTAAATCCAATATCTTATCTTTTTCTAACTTAGTTTCATGTAAATCTTCTATAATAATACCCATATCTTTAGGGAAAGAATATACATCATCTATTGGTATATCATTACCATAACAAATAATATATTCTCTACTTCCCATTTCTACTTTACAATTAAAGGTCTTACCCGTTCCAGGCTTACCAATAAATATCATAGGTTTTTTTGTTTTATTCTTCATTTAATATCACCTCAAATTCATATCTTCCATCTTCATTTAAATGTATTTTATTTTCTACCAACTTCATTAGTTTGTCGAATATTTCCCAATCGTTACTTTTAGTAACCGCATTTATGGGAACCATTTCTATTACTTTTCTTATAGATTCTCGCTTTGTTATAAATATAGTGTCAGTATGGCGAGACTTCTCACGCATACGCCTACTTTCTATATCTGAATAAGATAACGATTGTCTAATAGGTTCTATAAACTTTTCAGTGACTCTTATTGCTATAAAATATCGAGGAACCCAACCATATTTATGTTCCTTACTATTAGCAATCTTGAATGTAGGTCTTGCTGAAAAGATTAATATACCTTCTACTTGCCCTTCCGTGTACAATTATACTCCACCTAAAATTTCATGTAAATCTATTTCCCATATATGAAATTCTTTATGACCCTTAATAAATAGGCCAGCCTTGTCTTTGGGACCTACAAATGATTCTCCACATACGAAACAATGTACTTTAACTATTTCAGATAGTTTCCGTATACCTTCATTGGAAATCATATCAACTATGTTTCCTTCTTCGAATGCGGCTTCATTTTGTAAATCTTCCCAATCCATTTTAACCCCTTAGATATTCTCTTAATGTTTTCACATGTTTATTAATACTTTCGTCTTTTGTTTCATTACTCTTTTTTACCTTTTTTAAAGGAGTAGGTTCAGTAAAGAATCTTTTCAGGTTATCAGCAGCCTTTATATATCTTTTTTTAGCGGCTTCATTCCAAGTATTAAATGTAGAGCAAGGCATTTCCTGATACATTCCGGAATCAATAAACTCCCAAATAATAGATTGTTTTAATCTATACGACGCTTCTTCAACAGTAGCGGGGGGGTTTTCTGAATCATAATCTTCTTCATATGCAGGGTTCATCTTAAAGGCTCCTCTTCAATTTCTTTTAATACCCAGCGTAATGTTTTTACTACACCACGCAAAGCAGTATAGTTACGCAAGGCTTGAGCATTTTCCTTCTGACCCATCTGCCTACTTTTAAAGAAATCATACCAATGCTTTTGTTGCTCGATTGATTGATCTAACATATCTTTAATTTCTGCTACGGTTCTTATTTCAGCATTTAATACCTTCCTAACTTTAACCATAATCATTTCCCCTTATAGGATGGGTGATTTGTAGGCAGACGATGTAGCCTTCTATCTGCCATATTATTTAATAATTGAGCAATTGAATTAACTGAAGCATTAAATCTATTTTCAGCAATCGCATCCCCATTAGGTACTAAATTATATTTTAGTGTAGCCAAATTTTCTGCCACCGCCAATGAATCTAGTAAGCACTGAATTACTTCATACTCTCCATGTGTTACAGTTTTAATCCTTACCATCTACATACCTCCTACAGTTATCTAATTGCTTTGCAAAATTTTGCATTCCCAATTCATATCCTTTCATGAAACTAAGAACCTTTTCTAATTGGGAAATCATTTTATTATGTCTAGCTTTCTCTGCCATTTCAATTGCTATTTTTAATTCTTCTATTGCTTCATTCATTCTTCATCACCTATTCCTAATCCTAATTCTTTTAGTTTTTTAACTATTTGGGGCATTAAAGAATATACACCATCGTAGTCTACAAGTATATTATCTTGAAACCAAAGCCCACCTTCACCATAGTATTCGTCACCAGCACTTTGAATATCATAAACTTCAAAAGAACCCCTTGTGTATACTCCGTATTCATTTTGTCTTAGTCTAAGGATAAACTCTATTTCGGTATGTGTTCTTTTAACTGTACCAAAAGAGTTTTCCATACTAACATCAGTATTTTCTATCCATTTCCATTCTTCACTCATTCCAATCACCAAAATCTTCCCCATCTTCTTCACTTATTACTTGCTTGCTAACTTCCTTTATATCTATAATTTCCATATAGGCAAGCCGCACATCATCAACACTTACTCTACTATTTTGCCCACGCTTGTTTGCATTGTAAATAGACAATGTAACTAATTTATCTAACAATGCGTCAGCCCTGCGTTGGACTTCAACAGTAGCCAAGTCTTGTATTTGCTTTTGATATAATTTAAATTCTTCTCTTACTTTCCTGATACTAACCATTTTTTCATCTCCTTTTCACCATAAAAATGTTTTACTTCGTTATGCTCTTGACAAATACAAACCCACATTGTACCTGATAGTGAGTCTATTTCTAATATTTCCCACTTAACTTTACTGATCTTATAGATACCATTAGTGGATAGTTTTAGTTTACTACCATACAGTTTATTATATTCTCTACTCACGGTACTAAAGTTATCGTGTATGTATTGGATAACATGTGGGTGTTGTATATTAGCCCAAACTTCCTGTGTTATTTCATAGTAGCCTGTATTATTACATATTTTACAGCCACTACCACCACAAATAGGACAAGATATTTCCCTAGAACAAAAGGTTGGGAACCTTATAATTCGAACCCTTCCTCCTTCACCACTGTCTTTATCATTGTCTCTTGTCCTGTTGCTTGTTCTCTTACCCATGTTAATCTCTCCTTATTACCTAATACTGTTGCTTCTCCAAGTATAAATCTCCAATTTTTTATAGTATCTGTATCTGTGCCAGACCAAAAAGCCAATCCAAATGGATGAGTATGAATCCAACTTTGAATAGGTATTTTCATTCCTTTAAGGTCTACACCTTTATAATCTACAAATCCGGGCGAACCACGATTCATAAACAATTTTCCATCTCTATCTACAATAATAGAAACTTCTAGTTTTGGTAGGATTACGGTAGATGCATGCCAAATTGCTTCCAGAAATCGGGGATTTCTTGGGTTATCTTCGCCTGAAAACAGTAAACTCTTCCAAATTTGCTGTATTTCTTTTTGCCAAACTTCAGGTTCAATATCACAAAATCTTTCATTTAGATTAGATTCGTCAGCAAATTTCATTTCATTTCCTCTAAAAAAGGAACTTAATTCACCAGACTTAGGTTCAAGTAATTGTGTTTGGAAATATGCACTATTTTTATTTTTCAATGCCAAAATCTCATCTTCCCTTTCCTCATCTTCTTCATTCCAAATTTCGGCTACAATAGCACAAATTTCTTCGTCATAATAAATATCATACACATATTCATCCATCTTTCCTTTAAAATTATTTAAATAATTATCAGCAAATCTATCATTCTCATCCTTACAATTGTTAATCTTTTCTATCCTCATTTTTTATTCCTCCTATGTTGGTACTCTGTATCTTTTACACATTCGCAGCGTGATACACTTTTACTATTATTCAATCCTCTTCTACAATATGCACATTTTTGATTCATTAGTTGTCCCCTCCGCAATCATCATCTGAACTTTCATCCGAACTTTTAGTAAATTTATGGGGATAGTCATTTTGTAGTCGTTTTAATCTTTTAATTAAACTATCAATTTTTTTATTATTCATTTCAAGCCCTCACATGAATATGTTTGTGTGTCTCTTCACCATTGAAAT